>OLQB01000922.1_pt1 | contig 22025 bp, 20 predicted proteins | sample 1672681 | NCBI WGS metagenome assembly OLQB01 (sample SAMEA3136713, study PRJEB25190) | human gut metagenome | reverse complement strand
ATTAAATCAATGCTAAGTGTTCAGGCTCTGAGTCCTACTTGTTTGTGCTTGTAAGAATGACGGCGACTTATATTTATTCAGGATATTTGTAAACAAATTGCCTACTCCTCCTAACGTGCTCTGTAGTATATCTATACCTCCTAAGCAAAGCATACAGGAAAGAGGCAAGATTTGCCAGTAATTTCATTACTGGTTTGTGAAGGCGGAAAGAAGGGCCGCCTTAATGGTAAAATCTATGAAAGAAATTAGAATACCACAAGGAATGAAAGATTTGATTGTTGAAGAATGTGCAAAGAAAAGATTTGCACAGAAAACAATAGAGCGTGTTTTTCAATCATTTGGATATGAAGAAATCATGACACCTAGTATTGAATATTTTGATACATATCAACAAGGATTCTCAGAGGTGGATGCAGCGAAAATGTATAAGTTCTTTGATTAGGATGGAGATATTCTTACATTGAGAGAAGACATGACAGTACCAATCTGCAGAGTCTGTGCTTCTAAGTATGCAAATTCAAAACCACCATTTCGTTTCTTCTATACATCAAATGTATTTAAGGTGAGACATGTATTTGCGGGAAAACGTGGTGAAGTGACGGATTGTGGTGTGGAATGTATTGGACTGGATGAAAAGAGTGACATTGAGATCTTGTATATGGCAATCCAGGTAATGGAAAAACTGCATTTCAAAAATTATCAAATTGAAATTGGAAATGCAAAGTTATTCCAGAGTGCAGTAGATGTGTTACAACTTGATAAAGCTGATCAGAAAAAACTTGCAGCTCTTATCGATCAGAAATCAATTGTTGATTTGAATTGCTTTGTGGAAGCATTACATCTATCTGAAGAGGCACAGGATTTCTTTACGCAGTTGCCATTTCTTTCTGGTAATGATGTGTTTGTAAAAGCAAAACAATTGTGTTTTACAGAAGAAATGAAAGCAGTCATAGAGCAGCTTGTTTCTTTATATGCAGCTTTACAAACATTAGGTGTTGCAGAACATATTTCGTTTGATCTTGGTAAGATTCCACATCTAGATTACTATACAGGCATTATTTTTGAAGGATTTATTGAAGAGAGTGGAACATCTGTATTATTTGGTGGCAGATATGACAATTTGATGCAGAAGTTTGATAGAGAGCTTCCAGCGTGTGGATTTTCTATGAAACTGGATTATATCCTGGATGCTTTAGACATTCAGAATAAAGCAGTTGTGCAGTTGTATTATCCAAAAGGAAAAGAAATTGAAGCAATTCAAAAAGCTGATGAAATAAGAAAAAACAAAGATGTTGAAATGATTCCATGGAATCGTGATGCATGGGAGGTTAGACAATGAGTATCTCAATTGCATTAACAAAGGGAAGACTTGAAAAACAAGCCATTGCGATGCTGGAGGCATGTGGATATGGCGTGGAACAGTTAAAGGATAAAGGTAGAGCACTTGTATTCTATGATACAAAAAAAGATGTGAAGTACTTTTTAGCGAAACCAAATGATGTCATTACCTATGTGGAACATGGCATAGCGGATATTGGTATTGTTGGAAAAGATACATTACTAGAAAAGAATGGTGATGTATATGAACTCTTAGACTTAGAAGTTGGAAAATGTAAGTTTATTCTTGCTTCACTAAAAGGAAACAACCCACTAGAAAAAGTTGGACATATTAAGATTGGAACAAAGTATCCAAATGTAGCTTCTCAATATTTTCATAAGAAAGCAATTGATATCATTGATGCCAAACCTGTAAGACTTTATCAAGGGGACTATCAAAAGAAAGAAGTAGTAGCCAGCAGTGTCAAAGAAACGGCACTGTCATTTGAAAATAGTGGTGCACAATGGATTCATATTGTTGATCTTGATGGTGCAAAGCAAGGAAAACCAGTCAATGTGAATATCATTTTATCTGCAGTAGAAGCTTTGAATGTTCCGATTGAAGCTGGTGGAGGTATTCGTACAATGGAACACATTGATATGTATCTCACGCATGGGATTTCTAGAGTGATTCTTGGAACAAGTGCAATCAATGATGAACAATTATTAAAAGATGCAATTGCAAAGTATGGTGAAAAAATCGCTGTTGGAATGGATTGTAAAGATGGTAATGTTATGGTTGAAGGCTGGCTGAAAGGTTCGAGTATGAATTACATTTCTTTTGCGAAGCATTTAGAAGACATTGGTGTGAAGAATCTGATTTTTACTGATATTTCTAAAGATGGTACTTTGATGGGACCAAATATTGAAATGTTAAGAAATCTACAGGAAGCAGTACAGATGAATATTGTTGCTTCTGGTGGAATCAAAGATCTTTCACACATTCAAGCTCTGAAGCAAATGAATCTCTATGGATGCATTACAGGAAAAGCAATCTATTGTGGATCATTGGATCTGAAACAGGCAATTTTAGAGGCACATGTATGATTACGAAAAGAATTATTCCGTGTCTTGATGTGAAGAATGGAAACGTTGTAAAAGGTGTGCATTTTGTTGGATTGAAAGATGTTGGTGACCCGGTTTCATGTGCGAAAAAATATTATCAGGATGGTGCAGATGAACTTGTCTTTCTAGATATTACCGCAACAAATGAAAATCGAGATACGATGGTGAAATATGTCGAAGAAGTTGCAAAGAATATCTTTATTCCATTTACTGTTGGCGGCGGTATTCGTTCAAGAGAAGATATGAAAAATATATTGCGTGCAGGTGCAGATAAATGTTCTTTGAATTCTGCAGCAGTGAGGAATATTGATCTTGTGAGTGAATGTAGTAATGCGTTTGGGGATCAATGTGTTGTATTAGCTGTGGATGGAAAACTGAGAGAAGATAAGAGTGGATGGAATGTTGTAATCAATGGTGGAAGAATTGATACAGGCATTGATGTTGTATCATGGGTAAAAGACTGTGTGAAAAAGGGTGCTGGTGAGATTTTATTGACGAGTATGGATGCTGATGGTACAAAAGATGGCTTTGATCTTCCTATGTTAAAAGCAGTGAAAAAGGCAGTGAATGTTCCGGTGATTGCGTCTGGTGGATGTGGATGTCTGGAAGATTTCTATGATGTTTTTAAAGAGAATAGTGCAGATGCTGCTTTAGCTGCTTCCATTTTCCATTATGAGGAATTGACAGTCAGACAAGTAAAAGACTACCTGGATCAGAAAGGAATTTGTGTAAGAAAATGATTCGACCAGATTTTGAAAAAGGAAATGGGCTTGTACCTGTTATCGTACAGGACGTACATAGTCATCAAGTATTGATGCTTGCATATATGAATGCAGAAAGCTTTGAAAAAACAATCCAGACACGTTTAGCGACATATTATTCAAGAAGTCGCCAGCAATTATGGCTGAAAGGGGAAACAAGTGGTCACTATCAACATGTGAAAGATATCTTGATTGATTGTGATGAAGATACGATCTTACTGCTTGTTGAACAGGATGGTGCAGCGTGTCATACAGGACACTACAGCTGTTTTTATCGAAATATAGAAGGAGATAACATTGATGAGTGAAATAGAAAAGGAATACCAGAATGCACTGGATCGTAAGCTGCATCCGGAAGAAGGCAGCTATACAACATATCTATATCAAAAGGGTTTAGAAAAAATCTTGAAAAAAGTTGGAGAAGAGAGCAGTGAAGTCATCATTGCTTCTTTGAGCCAGTCAAAAGAAGAACTTGTTGGAGAAATTAATGATCTGTTATTTCATGTACTTGTTTTAATGGTAGAAAAAGGCATTACATTGGAAGATATTGATGCTGAATTAAAAAGAAGACGTGAAAAACAACATAATCAAAAATCTGAACGTAGACCAATTACGAATGTATAATAAATATAAGAATGGAGAATAGATATGAAGAAAATTGTATTATTTTGTGCTGGTGGCATGTCTACGTCTTTGCTTGTAAACAAGATGAGAGAAGCTGCCGCAAAACAAGGAAAAGAGTATGATATCAATGCCTATGGATATGGTTCGGAAGAGAAACATGCACCGGATGCGGATTGTATCCTGCTTGGACCACAGATTCGCTTTAATTTGAAACAGCTGCAGACAAAGTATCCAGACAAGCCAATTGCGGCCATTGATATGCGTACGTACGGTACGATGAATGGGGAAGCAACACTGAAACAGGCAAGAGAATTAATGAATGACTAGAAAAAAAGATCTTATTGAACATAGTCAGGTATGTTCTTTAAGATCTTTTTTGATGGTATACAACTTTTTTCATCCCAGTCTGCTAAATATAACATATAGTATTCATCATATGTTAAATGAGATTCTATAATCTTTTTTGCGAGATCTTTTCCGACATAGCGGAAGTGTTCGAGTTCATCTTTCACACCAGTGATGGATGATTTTTCATTTGCATATCGTTGAATGAATCCATAGGATGTACAATTTTCGACCATCCATTTGTATGTTTCTGTTTCTGAAAATGCAACGCTTGTTTCGTATGTTGCGGCTACATTTACTGCTAGACCCGTCTGATGTTCTGAGTGTCCTGGACGAATACTGTTTTTATCAGCTTCTGACTGAGACATTCTTGCTAGAAAACTGTTATAGGCACTTTCCTGAATTGCATATTCACGGTATCCAACAGTAGCGAAGAAGTAGTGTCCTGCCTGTTGAGAAGCCTGGGCGAATGCAATAAATGCATCTGCGCATTCTTGTACAAGCTGTACACCACTGACGGCGTATTGTGTACTGATATCTACAATATTGTCTGGTATAAAATCACTTGCTAGACCATATGTACTGTTTACTAGAACAGAAGTATCGTGTGGAGAAGGGATTTCTTTTTGCAGATTATATAATTGATAGTATGAATCACTTAATGAAAATGAAGATTCATTATTATGATCACGATTATTCTTGCAATCCTGAATATATGGATTTTCATCCCACTGGTAATCAAATACCAGTAGTGGTGTTAATTCAATGAATGTCAGATTGTTAAATAGATTCTGTAACTGATCGACTTCATATCCTTTATCCATCAAACGATTATATAGAAGAAAATCTGTATCTGTTAGTGTACGATCTGTTTTGATTGCGGCATAGAGTGGCAGATATTCTTCCTGTAAAGAACCATCTAGAATACATTGTTCCATGTATTTAGAATAATATTGATTTTGAATGATATCAGATGCGTAGTCTGTTTTTTGAATGCATTTGATTGCTTCTTTGGAATATCCAAGATCTTTCAGCTTTGCTTCACTTGTAATCTTTGGGACCTGGAATGCTAGAACACCACAGGCAATCACTAATACAAGAACTACAAGCAGACTTTTTCTGATATGTCTTTTTCTTCTGTGTTTTTTAGGCATTGTGCTACCTCAAAGAGATTCCATGGATCTTTTTTTGGTGGAAGAAATGAAATGGTCATTGGTTCTTTTTGTGTTGGATGAATAAATGTTAACTGATATGCATATAATGCAATCTGTCCTTTTTTTGTATGTGGGTTGTATCTTTGATCATACACAAGCGGCAGGTTTCTAGAAGAAAACTGTACACGAATCTGATGGCTTCTGCCTGTTTCTAATGTGATATGTACAAGTGTCTTGTTCTGTCTTGTTTCTAGTACATCATAGTGCAGAATAGATTTCTTGCCGTCTTTTTCATTTGTGACAGTGACACGGTTATTTTTTGTATCTTTTTTGAGATAGTCAACAAGCGTACCTTGTTTCTTCTTTGGTGTACCATCCAATACAGCAAGATATTCTTTTTTGAATGCGTGTGTACGTACCTGATCACTGAGTCTAGAGGCGGCTTTGGATGTTTTTGCGAATATCATCACACCACCTACGGGACGATCCAAACGATGCACCAGACCTAGATATACATTTCCAGGCTTGTTGTAAGTTTCTTTGATGTATTGCTTACACATTGTTAATAGATCAAGATCATGAGAACTGTCTTCCTGTACAGGGATATTGACAGGCTTTTCTACAACGAGTACATGATTGTCTTCGTAAAGTACATGGATCATTTTCTTTCCCATCTTCCATAAATACCACAAGGCAGCAATAAATCTCTATTCTGGAGTGGGATTGCAACTTCACCACAAGAGACTGTGCCTTCTGGATGCTCTGGCAGGATCATTGTTTTCATCAGATCTTCTAAAACGATGGAAGAAAATCCTGTCGTATAGCTATTGATCAAGAAGAATAGTGCATTCTCATCAAGAATTTCTAGACAGGCTTTAATTAATCCTGTGATTTCTTTTTCAAATTTCCACATTTCACCATTTGGGCCTCTGCCATAGCTTGGCGGATCCATTAAAATACCATGGTATGTGTGACCTCTTCTTTTTTCTCTTTCAACAAATTTCAGACAGTCATCAACAATAAAACGAATCTTGTTATGTTCAAGGTGTGACAGGTCTCGATTTTCTTTTGCCCACTGTACCATACCTTTAGATGCATCAACGTGTACAACTTCCTGTGCACCAGCTGCGCTGCATGCCATTGTTGCACATCCTGTATAGCCAAATAGATTTAATACACGGATTTCTTCATCTTTGTGTGCAGAAATCAAATCATACATCCAATCCCAGTTGACTGCCTGTTCAGGGAAGATTCCTGTGTGTTTGAAACCTGTAGGGGATACTTTGAATGTTAAATTGCGATAGTCGATTGTCCAGGATTCTGGAAGCTTCTTTTTGTATTCCCAGCTTCCTCCACCTTTATTACTTCTATGGTAGATTGCATCAGCATTCTTCCATTGTTTATTTTCATGCATTGGCCAGATAGCTTGTGGATCAGGACGTCTTAAAATGACACCTTTCCATTGTTCTAACTTTTCTCCATTTCCTGCATCCAGGCAGGAATAATCTTTCCATTGATCAGCTTTTAAAATCATTTTTTTTTACCTCGTGCCTATTATAACATGTGCTTTCACATTTCATGTTTTGTTTTGTTATAATAGTTGAACGATGGAGAAAAACATATGATCGATACTACATTATTAAATGAAAATCAAAAAGAAGCTGTACTGTCTGATGATCAGTATTTAAGAATCATTGCGGGTGCAGGTTCTGGTAAAACACGTGTTTTAACAATGCGTATCGTACATTTGATTGAAGATGAAGATGTACGTCCATATAAGATATTAGCAATTACATTTACAAATAAAGCCGCAAAGGAAATGAAGGAACGTCTTTCTACGATGCTTCATGAAGAAGATGAACCTAAATGGATTTCTACAATTCATTCTCTTTGTGTACGTATTTTAAGAGAAGATATTTCTTGCCTGGGCTATCCAAAGAATTTTACGATTATGGATGCAGATGATCAGAAATCTATTGTGAAAGAAGCAATGAAGCAATTGGATCTCAAAGATTCTAAGTTAACACCTGGGGAAGTTGTTGGCTATATTTCTAATAATAAAACAGCACAGATTGGTGTTGAAGCTGCAAAGAAAATGGCAGGAAGCTTTACAGATGATACAGATAAAGCAAGAATCTATGAGTATTATGTGAATCGTCTGAAAGAAATGTATGCTCTGGATTTTGATGATTTGATTTTAAAGACAGTTACGCTGTTTTCAGATTTTCCTTCTGTTTTAGAAAAATGGCAGAGAAAATTTGAATATGTACTTGTAGACGAGTTTCAGGATATCGATAATCTTCAGTATCAGCTGATTCGTTTTCTTGTTGGTAAAAATGCTTCCTTGTATGTTGTTGGTGATCCTGACCAGACAATTTATACATGGCGTGGTGCAAATGTAGATATTATTATGCATTTTGAAAAGGATTTTCCAAATGCAAAAACAATCATGTTGAATGAGAACTATCGTTCTACAGATGCAATCTTGCGTGTTTCTAACAGTGTAATTCAAAATAATAAGAATCGTTTGAAGAAAGAATTGTATACATCGAAAAAAAATGAAGATAAAGTGATTCATTTTGGTGCGGAGAGTGAAGAATATGAAGATGCATGGATTGCGGGAATGATCCAGAAACTTCATACACAAGGGAAAAAATATTCTGATATCGCAATTCTGTATCGTTCGAATTATCTTTCTCGTGGTCTTGAAAAAGCAATGATTGATCTTAGAATTCCATACATTATTTACGGCGGCATTCGATTCTATGAACGTATGGAAGTAAAAGACGCTCTTTGTTATCTTAGAATGATCGTTACGGCAGATGATCTTGCTTTACAAAGAATTTTGAATCGTCCAAAGCGTGGAATCGGTGGAAAGACAATGGATAACATTGTAGAAGAGGCACGCAGAAACAATTCAACAATGTATGAAGTATTGAAAGCAAATCAGATTTTTTCTGGAAAGGCAAAAAAGACAATTGAAGAATTTGTTTCCATGATTGAAGGATGGAAAGCAATTGAGCGTGAAGGAAAAATGCCGCTGGATGAACTTCTTGAGAAGATTTTTGAAGAAAGCGGCGTCAAAGCAATGTGTGAAGCGGATGAGGAAAAAAGAGATGAAAGACTTTTAAACTTAAAAGCTTTACAGGAAGATTTACAGAACTTCACAAATGACAATCCTGATTTGAGTCTGGATGAATATCTGCAGAATATTGCTTTATATACAGATCGTGATAGTGGGGAAGTAAGTGAGTGTGTGCAGTTGATGACTGTGCATGCGGCGAAAGGTCTGGAATTTGATACGGTATTTGTAACGGATCTGAATGAAGGTATTTTTCCAAATGCGAGATCCATTGAAGACTCATCTCATGGCATGGAAGAAGAGAGAAGACTTGCCTATGTTGCTTTTACGCGTGCTAAAAATCATTTGTATGTATGTGAAGCAGGTGGTTTTTCCTTTATTATTCAAGGCCCTAGGCAGACAAGCCGTTTTATTAAAGAAATGGACCATGACTATATGGTTGAAGCACCAGGCAGTTTTAATCAAAGAGGCGTGATTTCTTCCTCTCGTGAAGCACGTATATTTAAAAATAGTTTTGCAGATTTTATGAGTCGTAATGATGATGAGGATGAAATTCCTTCACTAATTCATGTGGAACAGCCAAAAGCAAATAAAGTGAAGTTTAAGAAGGGTGATACAGTCATTCATCCAAAATTTGGAGAAGGTATCATTATTAAAGTGAAGAGAGAAATGCTTGAAATTGCATTTACATATCCTTATGGATTAAAGAAAATCGCAATATTTCCTGGATTGAAGAAGAAGGGTGAATGATGAATACTACAGAAGCAATGAAAAAAATGCGTGAACTTGTTGATACATTGAATAAAGCGAGTGATGCTTATTATAATGGTCAACAGGAACGCATGAGTGACTATGAATGGGATGCTGCATTTGATGCATTAAAGAAACTGGAGGAAGAAACAGGTACAGTTTTAGAAGATTCTCCAACAATCAATGTATCCAGTGATGATACACAAGGGTTGAAAGAACCACATGAGTTTCCTGCATTATCACTTGCGAAAACAAAGAAAGTAGCAGATTTAGTGAAGTGGGCAAGTGATCGTGCAATCTTTTTATCATGGAAATTGGATGGATTAACATTGGTTGTGACATATGACAATGGAAAACTCACGAAAGTCGTTACACGTGGAGATGGACATGTTGGAACAAATATTACACATCTGGCAGGTGCAATCCATGGAATTCAAAAGACAATCAAGGAAAAAGGGCATCTTGTAATCCGTGGAGAAGCTGTCATTTCCTATGAAGATTTTGAACAGTTTGTATTAGAATCAGGAGAAGATTATGCCAATCCTAGAAACCTTGCATCTGGTTCTTTATCTTTGAAAGACAGTGAAGAAGTGAAGCGTAGAAATATTCACTGGATTCCTTTTACGCTTGTTTATACAGAAAAAACAATTGTATCCTGGGGCGAGCAGATGCAGTATTTGCGTGATCTTGGATTTACGGTCGTTGATCATGAAGTGATTCAAACTCCTTCCTATGAAAATATTTCCGGGGTAATTGATGCGTGGACAAAGAAAGTAACGAATCATTTGAATCCATATCCAGTAGATGGACTTGTGATCACATATGATGATACACAATATGCTTCTACAGGTTCTGTTACAGGTCATCACGCTACACGTGCAGGATATGCATTTAAATGGGCAGATGAATCTGTTGATAGCACATTGGATCATATTGAATGGTCTTGTGCTGCTTCTACGATTACACCAGTAGCAGTGTTTGATCCTGTGGAACTGGAAGGAACAACAGTAAAGCGTGCATCACTATGCAATATTTCGGAATGTGAAAGACTTGGTATTGGTGCAAAGGGAACTGTTGTTTCTGTGATTAAAGCAAACAAGATCATTCCAAAGATCATTCATGTTTCTAAGATTGAAGGAAGGCTTGAGATTCCTTCTGTGTGTCCTGTTTGTGGACAACCTACAGAAATTCATGTGAGTGAAAATTCTGGAACAAAGACATTGAAGTGTACAAATCCGAATTGTGCTGCAAAGAAATTGAAGAAATTCAAGCGTTTTGTTTCTAAGGGTGGTATGGATATTGATGGTATTTCTGAAGCTACATTGGCAAGATTTATCAATGAAGGATGGATCCGCAATATTGGAGATATTTATCGTCTGAATGAACATAGAGAAGAAATTGCACAATTGGATGGCTTTGGTGAAAAGAGTGCTGATAATATTATGGCTTCTTTAGAAAAGGCAAAGACAGTAGATGATGTGAAGTTGATTTATGCTTTGAATATTCCACTTGTTGGTGTGGATGTTGCGCGTAAGCTGTTGAATGCGGAAGATTTAAGTGCTTTGGTTGAAAAAGCATCAACGACGGAAGATACTGAATGTTTTGCATATATTGATGGTATTGGCAGTGAAAAGAGTTCTGCATTTGTGAAATGGTTTCATGATGAAAAGAACCTGCGTGATTATCAGGATCTACTGCAGTATTTAACAGTGAATAAGACTGCTGCAGAAGCAGTGGATGATAAGTGTAAGAATTTAACATTTGTTGTTACTGGTGATGTACATCACTATAAGAACAGAAATGAATTAAAAGCATACATTGAAGCGCATGGTGGTAAAGTAACGGGATCTGTATCAAAGAGTACAAACTATCTCATCAATAATGATGTGACAAGTACAAGCAGTAAAAATACGAAAGCAAAGGCTTTAGGTGTACCAATCATTTCTGAAGATGAATTTATTGCACAGTTTGGTGAATAAGATATGATTCGTAAAATGCTGTGGCATTGGTCGTGAACTATATCATTGTGCTGAGGACGTAGCAAAAGCATATGAAGCAACAGGTATAGAACTGACGGTATGGTCATTCAATCAAGATGCAATACGTTTCTATGAATCCTTAGGTATGACGCCAATGAACATGACAATGGAAAAGAAGCTATAAAAAAGATCTGAATTTTTGAAGTTCAGATCTTTTTAAATATTACAGTGTTTCGTGAGCGTTTCTTGCGATAACGTCTAACTGCTGTTCACGAGTTAAGTCAATGAACTTAACAGCGTAACCAGATACACGGATTGTAAAGTTAGCATATTCTGGCTTTTCTGGATGTTCCATAGCATCCTTTAGCTTATCAATACCGAATACGTTAACATTGAGGTGATGTGCACCCTGAGAGAAGTAACCATCTAATACATTTACAAGCTGCTTCTTCTGTTCGTCTTCTGTATGACCTAATGCACTTGGAGAGATTGTCTGTGTATTTGAGATACCATCCAATGCATATTCATATGGAACCTTGGCAACAGAGTTCAAAGATGCAAGCAGTCCGTTCTTTTCTGCACCATATGCTGGGTTAGCACCTGGTGAGAATGGAGCATATGCTTCTCTTCCATCAGGCAGAGCACCTGTAGCCTTACCGTAAACAACGTTAGATGTGATTGTAAGGATAGATGTTGTTGGTTCGGAATTTCTGTATGTGTGATATTTTTCAATCTTATGCATGAATTCCTTGAGTAACCATACAGCGATTTCATCTGCACGATCATCATCGTTTCCATATCTTGGGAAGTCGCCTTCAATCTTGTAGTCAACAACTAAACCAGATTCATCACGAACTGTCTTAACCTTTGCATACTTGATCGCACTTAAGGAGTCTACAACGTGTGAGAATCCAGCAATACCAGTAGCGAATGTTCTTCTGACATTTGTATCAATGAGTGCCATTTCAGCAGCTTCATAGTAATACTTGTCATGCATGTACTGGATGAGGTTAAGAATATTAACATATAAACCAGCTAACCAGTCTAACATGAGATCATACTTGTGCATAACTTCCTTATAGTCTAGGTATTCAGAAGTGATTGGAGCGTATTCTGGACCAACCTGCATGTGGTTGCCTTGCTTGTCAAGGAACTTTTCATCCTTACCGCCGTTGATTGCATATAACAAGCACTTTGCTAAGTTTGCACGTGCACCAAAGAACTGCATTTCTTTACCAGTCTGTGTTGCGGATACACAACAGCAGATGCTGTAGTCATCACTCCAGATTGGTCTCATGACATCGTCATTTTCATACTGGATACTGCTTGTCTTAACAGAAATCTTAGCTGCGTATTCTTTGAAGTTTTCAGGAAGACGCTTGGAATATAGAACTGTTAAGTTAGGTTCTGGAGAAGGACCCATGTTTTCAAGTGTGTGTAAGAAACGATAGTCGTTCTTTGTGACCATGTGTCTTCCATCTTGTCCAAGTCCGCCAACTTCAAGTGTTGCCCATACTGGGTCACCAGAGAATAACTGATTGTACGAAGGAATTCTTGCGAACTTAACCATACGGAACTTCATTGTCATATGGTCAATCATTTCCTGTGCTTCTTGTTCTGTGATTGCACCTTCTTGCAAGTCTCTTTCGATATAAATATCTAAGAAAGTAGAGATTCTACCAACAGACATTGCAGCACCGTTCTGTGTCTTAATTGCGGCAAGATAGCCGAAGTATAGCCACTGGATTGCTTCGTGAGCATTCTGTGCTGGCTGAGAAATATCATAGCCGTAGATCTTAGCCATTTCCTTCATGCTCTTTAATGCACGAATCTGTTCTGCGATTTCTTCACGCTGACGAATGATATCATCACTCATATCACCATGACCGCATCTGTTTAGATCTTCCTGCTTTCCAGCAATCAAACGATCAATACCGTATAATGCAACTCTTCTATAGTCACCAACGATTCTTCCTCTGCCATATGTATCTGGTAAACCAGTTACGATATGAGAGTGTCTTGCAGCTTTCATTTCTGGTGTATATGCATCAAATACTGCCTGGTTATGTGTCTTGTGGTATTCGTTGAAAATCTTATCGAACTTTTCGTTTACCTTGTAGCCGTATGTTTCTGCAGCCTGTTGAGCCATTTTGATACCACCATAAGGCATAAATGCACGCTTGAGTGGTTTATCTGTCTGAAGACCAACAATCTTTTCAAGATCCTTTGTTGCTTCATCAATATAGCCAGGACCATACGCTGTTAAAGAAGAAACGATTTCTGTTTCGCAATCTAGAACGCCACCTTTTGCACGTTCTTCTTTCTGTAAAGCCTGTACCTTGTCCCAAAGTGTGTTTGTTGCTTCCGTAGCATCAGCTAAAAATGATTCATCACCATCGTACTGTGTGTAGTTGTTTTGAATAAAGTCACGCACGTTGATGTCATCTACCCAATGACCACCTTTAAAATTTCTCCATTCTTGTTTCATTTCTTTTATTTCCTTTCTTTTATTTATTAACGGATTTCTCCGTGTAATACTTTGTCGGCTAGTTCAATAGAATCTTTATCTGGTGCTTCTACACCTTCTAAAGGATATTTCATGCCTAGCTTTTCCCATTTATATGCACCCATATTGTGATATGGGAGAATTTCAATTTTCTTGACGTTGGAAAGTGTTTCGATAAAAGCTCTTGTTTTCTTTAGATCTTCTATGTCATCTGTCCATCCAGGAACGAGTACCTGTCGAATCCAGATTGGCTTGTTGATGTCACTTAAATAGTGAAACATTTCAAGAATATTGTCATTTGGCTTACCTGTTAAACGGATGTGCTTGTTTCGATCAATATGTTTGATATCAACAAGAAGAATGTCTGTATAATGCATTAATTCTTCAAATTTTGTAAACCATTCACCTTCTTTTGTGAAAGGTTCTCCTGCAGTATCAATACATGTATTGATGTTTCTCTGTTTTGCTTTTTGAAACAATTCAATTAGAAAATCTATCTGTAGAAGAGGCTCGCCACCACTGACGGTAATTCCACCTTCACTTCCCCAATAGCTGCGGTATCTTTCCGCATGATCCAGGATCTCATCTGCACTGCGCTGATCTTCGCTGCTTAAATCCCATGTATCTGCGTTATGACAAAAAGCACAACGTAAACGACATCCTTTCAGAAAAAGGATATAGCGTAATCCAGGACCATCTACTGATCCAAATGTTTCAATGGAATGTACATTTGCCAGTGTCATAAAAAATACCTTTCTATAGAGGAGATGAACTCATATATAGAAAGGTACTCTGCTTAGAAAAAGAATTCTTTGATTATAATCAAATTTCAGTCAATATTTTTAGAATTGTATAATTCTTGTAACTTAGAGCGATTTGTTACTTTTAGCTTTCCTTGTCCAAGGCGTGCAATCAGCTGCTGTTCCTCTAGCTTGCTGATGCATCTAGATACAGTTTCTGCACGTAATCCAATGGATGCGGCAATATCATCCAGCTTCATATGAATGATATGATTTGTGCATGTGGAATCTTTATTGATAAGAAAACCTGCTAAGCGTATCAATGGCTGACGAACAGAAAGAAGCTGTGCTTTTTCTTTTGCTTCCTGTAGTTCTGTTGAAAGCATTGCAATTAATGACATTGTTGCATTTGGATATTTTGTTAATAGATGCATAAAATCTGTTCGCTTGATCTTGCATACCATTGTTGTGGTTAACGTAACAATACTGTAATGATATGTGTAGTCATTCAAAAACATATCATGCCAGATTGCCTGACCTTCATGTAAAACATCCATGATATATTCTTCACCATTTGCATCATAGCGACATGTTTTGATGCGACCATGTCGAATGATGAGAACTGAATCAATTTTATCTCCTTCCTGTGCAATGATTTTTCCTTTTGGATATTGAATATGATCGGAATGATTTACTAGATCTTCCTGGACATCTTTTGGCAATGCTTTAAATAGACGAATCTCTGATGTACATAATTTATTGTTTTTTCTAAATGGACATCCAATTGTGCTGATTTCTAGTTCTTTGCTCATGTATTTATTGTATAACAAGTTGAGCATATGTTGAAAATATACGATTAAAACGGTAAAATTGTTACTTGTCGAAGAAGGTAATAAATATGGAAGAAAAAAAGGATAGAGAATATTTTAAAACACTAGCACATCATTTGATGTTTGATCTATCTGATGAAGAGGCAGATAGCATTGTTCATGAATTTGGAACATTAGAATCTCAAATGGCTTTGTTAGATGCGGTGAATACAGAAGGCGTAGAAGAAATGATCTACCCATTTGAAGCTGCAACAACATTCTTAAGAGAAGATGTTGTCAGCAACGTTATTACACAGGATGAAGCAATGAGCAACGTCAAGAAGAAGTTAGAAGGACATTTCGTTCTTCCAAAGGTGGTAAAGTAAATGATTGAAGAAATGGCTAAAGATAGAAATAACGTTGAAAGTCGTGTAAAAGAAGCATATGAAAAAGCACAGGCTTTACAAGATAAGTTAAATGCGGTTATCACTTTTGTTGATCCTGAAGAACAGTTAAAAGAATTGCCAGAAGATGGTGCATTTTATGGTGTTCCAATTGTATTGAAAGATAATGTCAATACAAAAGGAATTCGTACAACTGCAGGAAGCAAGATTTTAAGCAATTATGTTCCTGTATATGATGCTGAAATTGTAACAAAGCTTAAGAAGGCTGGTGCAGTATGCATCGCAAAAGCATCTATGGATGAACTTGCTATGGGTGGTACAAATTTAACATGTTTTACAGGTCCAGCATATAACCCATGGGATACTAGACGTATGACAGGTGGATCTTCTGGCGGATCAGCTGCTTTAGTCGCAAGTGGTGTCGTACCAATGGCGATTGGTTCTGATACAGGTGACTCTGTACGTAAGCCAGCAAGTTTCTGTGGTATTGTTGGTGTCAAGCCAACATATGGAAGAATCTCTAGATATGGAATTATCCAGTATGCTTCTTCTTTGGATCATGTTGGTTATTTTACACGTTCTATTGAAGATGCTGCGGCTACTTTGAAAGTATTGGCTGGAAGAGATGAAAGAGATATGACATCTTCTTTTAATGAAGTACCTGATTACAGTGCATTATTGAATGATGATATCAATGGTAAGAAGATTGCGGTCATTGGAAATGTGATTAAAAATATTTCTAATCAGGAAACAGTTAAGATGTTTAATGATTTGATGGATCAGTTAAGAGCAAAGGGCGCAATTGTTGATGTCTATGATTTTGATAACGACATGATGCGTGCAATTCTTCCTGCATACTTTATTATCGCAAACTGTGAAGCTACATCTAATGATTCTAATCTGGATGGTATTCGTTTTGGTGTCAGAGAAGATGGCGAAGATATGGAAGCTATCATGACAAATTCTAGAACAAAGGGATTTGGTCCATTGATTAGAAGAAGATTTGTCATTGGTTCTTATGGCTTGTTTGAAGAAAACCAGGAAAGAATCTTTAGAAAAGCGCAGAAGGTTAGAAGAGTTGTTGTTGATGCAATGAATGAATGCTTCAAGGAATATGATGCAATTGTTGCTCCGGCGAGTGGAAATATTGCACCATTTATCAACAAGGATGAAGATCAGGATCAGCTGTCTAATCAGTTATCTGATGAAAATCTCATCGCTGAAAACTATATGGCAATGGGTAACTTCTCAGGCTATCCTTCCATGACTGTTCCAATGGGATTTGAAGAAGGATGTCCAATTGGTATTAACATTACAACACCAGCATGGTGTGAAAGTGATATGTTCAATATTGGTCTTGCGATTGAAAATATCACTGGATATAAAGATATGAAAGTTGAGGTGAAGTAACAATGGAATACGATGTAACGATTGGTATTGAAATTCACTGCCAGCTCAAAACAAACACAAAGATGTTCTCTGGAGCACCTACTTCCTTTGGCCGTAAAGCAAATACTTGCGTGAATGAAATTGATTTAGGTCATCCTGGAACATTGCCTGAAGTGAACAAGGAAGCTGTTAGAAAAGCAGTAATGGCTTGTACAGCTTTGAATTTAACAATTGATCCGCTTGTGAAGTTTGATCGTAAGAACTATTACTATTCAGATCTTCCAAAGGGATTCCAGATTACACAGCAGTTTCATCCAATTGGAAGAAATGGCTATGTAGAAATTGATACAAAGAGTGGAAAGAAGAAGATTCGCATTAATCGTATCCACATGGAAGAAGATACTGCGAAGCAGTTCCATTTAACAAAGTTCTCATTATTGGACTTTAACCGTGCGGGAACACCACTTGTTGAAATCGTATCTGAACCTGACATGCATTCTGGTGAAGAAGCAGAAGCATATGTAGAAGCATTGAGACAGACGCTGTATTACATTGGTGTCAGTGACTGTAAGATGGAAGAAGGTTCTATGCGTTGTGACACGAACGTATCTATTTCTCCTAAGGGAAGTGGTGTACTTGGTACAAAGTGCGAAATCAAGAATATCAACTCTATTTCTCATGTTGGCAAGGCAGTTGATTACGAAATCAAGCGCCAGAAGGAACTTCTTGAAAATGGTGAAAAGGTAATTCAGCAGACAAGAAGATTTGATGAAAAGACTGGTACAACAATTGCAATGCGTTCTAAGGAAAGTAATGTTGACTATAAGTTCTTCCCTGAACCTAATATTTTCCCTATTCGTTTGAGTGATGAATGGATCAAGGATATTCAGGATAATATGCCTGAACTTCCAGAAGCTCGTAAGGAAAGATATTCTAAGGAATATGGTTTGAGTGCGCATGATATTGCAATCTTGATTTCTAACAAGGAAATGAGTGAATACTTTGAAGAAGTAATGAAATTCACAAAGAATGCAAAGATTGCATGTAATTGGCTTTTGTCTGATGTATCAGCATGGTTGAATGCAAATGAAAAAACAATTGAAACTTGTGAATTGAAGCCTGCAATGCTCGCAAAGCTTGTTGGCATGATTGAAGATGGAAAGATCTCCAATGCACAGGCAAAACAGGTTGTTGATGAAATGATGCATGGTGAAGATCCTGAAGCAGTTGCGGAAAAGAAGGGATTGAAACAGATGAGTGATACGGGTGCCATTGAAGCAATGGTGAAGGAAGCTCTGGATGAAAATCCTCAGGCAATTGAAGACTTCAAGAATGGTAAAGGCAAAGCACTTGGCTTCTTGATGGGACAGGTTATGAAGAAGTCTAAGGGACAAGCAAACGGTGGTATTGTTAATAAGTTGATCAAAGAAGAACTACAGAAGCGTATTGGTGAGTAGTCAAATCCTTTCAAAAAGTTTAAAATAGAAGAACGGAGAAAGATAAATGACACAAAACAAAACAAAAGAGACAGCTAGATCTCTTAATAAAAAAAAGAAAACACATCGTACAGGTATTCTGTTTACTATTTGCTTGATTTTAGTATTGGCACCATTTGTCGTACTTGGATGGATCTTATTTTCATCCAGTATGGATACTGGTACACCAGTACTTGGAAATCGTTTTGAAGGTGACTTAGATCCTGCAATTACAAAGAATCAGCTGAATGACGTTGAAAGTGCAGTGAAGGCTCTTGGTGGTCAGGATAATGCATTTGTTACAATGACAACAGCTACATTACGTGTATATGTTGATGTTGCAGATGATGCAAATGAAGAAACTGTGAATGCGAAAGCAGATGAAGTATATAACACAGTTGCTTCTATTCTTGATCCAGCTGTATATTTTACAAAGACAGATTCTAAGAAGCAGTATGATCTGGAAATTCATGTATATACACTTCCTGAAAGAACGGATGCAGAGGGTGAAAACTTTATTTATGTCATTGATACAAAGACATCAAATATGGCAGAACCTCAGAAACAGACAGTTTCTGTTGCGAAGGATCAGGCTGTTGCGGATCAGTTGAGACAAGCTGTTCTTGATCGTCAGGCTGCAGCAAGTGCAAGTGCTGAGGCTCAGCAAAACGGTGGTGAAATCACTGGTGGTGAAGATGTTCCAAATGATGATGCATCTTCTGAAGAACAGCCAGCAGAATAATAAGGAAGAAGGGACAGTATGTCCCTTTTATTGAAATTATATGGAAATGAAAAAGAATGAAATTTATACTGCTACATGCACTGGATATTCATCTGAAGGCGCTGGAGTTACTAGAATCAACGATGTGGTGATTTTTGTGCCTGGACTGCTTGCTGGTGAAGAAGCAGAAATCGGTATTACAAAAATGAAGAGCAGCTATGGCTATGGCAGAGTAGTGAAGATTTTGAGACCATCTGAACATAGAGTGGAACCAAAGTGTTCTGTGTATCGACCATGTGGTGGATGTCAGCTGCAGCATGTGGATGATTATGCACAGCGTGAATTCAAAATGGGAAAAGTGAAAGATTGTTTTCGCAAGAATGCTGGAATTGAAATCGAGCCACTTCCAATCTTGAAAGAAGAACCATACTGGAATTATCGTAACAAGGTACAGGTACCTGTACAGGTAAGAGATGGAAAAGTAGAGATGGGTTTCTATCAGAATCATACAAATCGTGTTGTATCGTATGACAGCTGTCATGTTCAAACGGAATTATCAAATGAATTAACACACTTCTTTAAACAGGCTTTTGAAGAATTTCATTGTGGAAAAGAAATTCGTCATGTGTTAATTAAACATGCACATGTGAGTGGTGAAGTCATGGTTTGTTTTGTGGTGAGAAACTGGCCATTTGAAAATAGTGATAAACTGATTGCATTAACACAAGAGAAATATCCAAATATTACTTCTTTATCATGCATTATTAATCGTAGAGAAGATAATGTAATTCTTGATGGTGAAGAAGTATTGATTGCGGGAAAGCCGTATATTGAAGAAGAATTGTTAGGATGTAAGTTTAGAATATCCGCAAGATCTTTCTTCCAGATTAATCCATACGCAACAAGAGTTTTATATTCTACAGCTTTGGAATATGCACAATTAACAGGAAAAGAAACATTATTGGATCTTTACTGTGGTACTGGTACGATGGGTATCATTGGTGCAAAGAAAGCAAAAGAAGTGTATGGGATTGAAATTGTGGTGGATGCGATTAGAGATGCTAAGATCAATGCGGAGGCAAATGATATTCATAATATTCATTTTATGAATGCGGATGCATCTGATGGTGCAAATCAGTTAATTGCTTCAAATATTAAAATTGATGCGATGATTGTAGATCCTCCTAGAAAAGGATGTTCTAAAGATACACTAGATGCAATATTTAAGATTGCCCCTGAAAGATTAGTGTATGTATCTTGTGATCCAGCAACATTAGCTAGAGATGTGAAAATCATTACAGAGAATGGCTATCAATTAGAGAAAGTACAACCATGTGATATGTTTCCACAAACGGTACATGTGGAGACAGTAGTACTGCTCACTAAGAAATAAAAGAAAAGCGGTCAGAAACCGCATAAATACGGCACTTTTGCGACCTTTGCCTTACTCTTGGATGGAGTTTGGTAAAGGTCTTTTTTTGATTATTGAAGATGCAATTCAGTCCTTGAGACTGGTAAACTGCTATTTTGGCATTTTTGTGTGGTCGCGAGACTGCTAAACTACTCACATTTTAAGGTTGAGACTGCCAAACTGCTGAAAGAGGACAGAACCAGAAAAACCGGTCTGTCCTCAAATGGTTTAGTCCTTGTTGTATTTGATTTCGAATACCTTGATTCGGCGCACATCATTGCCCACGGTATTTTCCTTCAGGTGAAGGAACTTGGCGATTTCCTTGTTGGTATGGTATAGCCATCCTTCAGTCTGCAAATATCAGCCAGCTTAGGCTGTTTCTGCGCAAGTGCATCGAGAAAATCTTCATATTCGATATGTGCCATAACTTCATTGCGCGTGGTGTCGTCTGTACTTGGTTCATAGTGGCTGTTTGCTTTCAATATGTGATGCATTATATATTACTCCTGAACAGCTTTTAACGGGGAAGGGAATTGACCCGGAATATAAAGATGCAGATATGGATTATGAAGTCACTAGGGCGGATATTAAGATTTTAAAGCAGATACATAGTCTAGGTGATGAGCAGTATAAACGACTGATGGCATATATAAGGGCCTTGCAGAAGTTGGAACAGATGGAGAGTATTGTGGAGGATTGATTAATCTCAAGTTGGAATTGAAAAATCAATCTGACGGAACTAATAACCGGTTTGGTAGGAGGAAAAATGGAATATACAGAGGAATTGATTACTACAGATGATATTCGTAGTAAAGTGTATATAATTCGCGGACAGCAGGTAATGCTGGATAAAGATTTAGCAGAAATCTATGGATATGAAGTCAAACGATTAAATGAGCAGGTGAAGCGGAACATTAGTAGATTTCCAGAGGATTTCATGTTTCAACTAAATAAAGAAGAAATACCGGAGGGATTTTCAAAGTCGCAATTTGCGACTTTGAACGAAAAGAGTAATAGACAGGGATCCAATATTAAAAAGATGCCTTTTGCGTTTACAGAGCAAGGAATCTATATGCTTGCTACAGTACTTCGCGGAGAATTAGCAGAGCAACAAAGCATTTTTATTATGCGTACCTTTAGAGAAATGCGACATTATATTAAACAGAACCAGCAATTTGTAACAAGATCTGAAATGGAGTTACTATCATCTAAAGTTACTGAAATATCAGTGCAGACAGCTGGGTTAATAGATAAACAGAAACAAACAGATCAAAAGGTTGATTTGATTCAAAAGAATGTTAAACAGCTAAGTGAGAATTTTATTTCGGAAAAAGATGTCAAGAATTTTGTGATTTATAAAGGTCAGAAGTTAGAAGCCGACATTGCTTACATAGAAATCTATCAGCAAGCAAAGAAATCAATCTATGTTGTGG
>OLQB01000920.1_pt1 | contig 22073 bp, 12 predicted proteins | sample 1672681 | NCBI WGS metagenome assembly OLQB01 (sample SAMEA3136713, study PRJEB25190) | human gut metagenome | reverse complement strand
TGTACCAGCAGCGATACCAGACGGACAAGCGCAAGCAGGACTGTTATATCTGCGGAAGCTACAAGAAACGCACCGCCGACTGCACAGCGCACTTTATCCGCACTGACCTCTTGACCGCTGGCGTACTCTCCAATCTGCGGAAAGTTACCAGCTATGCGGCAAAGCATGAAGCCCGGTTTATGAAGCTTTTAATCGAGCAGAATGAGGACGGGGACAGACGCAGGAACGCCGCCAAGAAAAAGGAGCTGGAAGCCGCCGAGAAACGCATAGCCGAGTTATCTGCTATCTTCAAGCGGCTGTATGAGGACAGCGTAACCGGGCGCATATCGGACGAGCGTTTCACAGAGCTGTCGGCAGACTATGAAGCCGAGCAGAAAGAACTGAAAGAGAGAGCCGCCGCTATCCGGGCAGAGCTTTCCAAAGCGCAGGAAGCCACGGTAAACGCAGAAAAGTTTATGAATGTTGTCCGCAAGTACACCAGCTTTGAAGAACTTACCCCTACCCTTTTGCGTGAGTTTGTGGAGAAAATCGTTGTGCATGAGTGCAGCTATGACGAGAACGGCACACGCAGACAGGACATTGATATTTATTACAGCTTTGTCGGCAAGGTAGAACTTCCCGACGAATAATGCCCGACCTATCCGACACAGTAGCTAAGTGCCGGATAGGAACGGCAAAAAATTTTACACTTCTATTGCTTCTTTATATTACACAACCAAAGCTTCCCGGACTGCAGCAGGAACTTTTAGAGGCGGTCGCAGCAGTCGGAAAACCGATTGTGCTCACCGTGCTGGCGGGAAGTGCACTGGATCTGTCGTGGGCGCAGGAACATGCACAGATACGGGCAATACTGGATTGCTGGTACCCGGGAGCGAGAGGTGGAAAAGCAATCGCAGAGGCATTGTTCGGAGAATTCTCTCCATGCGGAAAACTGCCGGTTACCTTTTATGAAGGAACGGAATTTCTTCCGGATTTTACGGATTATTCCATGGCAGGACGTACCTACCGGTATACGGACAGACATGTGCTCTATCCGTTTGGATATGGTCTTACCTATTCGCAGATCCGTTATTCTGATGCACATGCAGATGTCACAGATTTTGGAATACTGGAGCCGGTAACGGTGCATGTAACGGTGGAGAATACCGGTACCTACCCGGTACAGGAAGCGGTACAGGTATATGTCAGATTCAGTGAAAGAGAAGCTTACGATCCCGGCTATCAGCTGAAGGGAATCCGGTCGGTTGCACTGGAATGTGGGGAAAAGAAAGAGGTTTGTATCACCCTTTCTCCGCGTGATTTTGCACTGATCTCCGAGGAGGGAAAATGTCTGGTACACCCGGGAAGCTATGAGATCGCAGTCGGAGGGCAGCAGCCGGATGAGAGAAGCAGCCGTCTGACCGGACAGACGGTGAGCACACTTTTTATATGCAAAACGGGAAATGTGACGGAAGTGGAATACTGATGCTGCCGGTATCCGTTGCACTCGATGAAAAACAATGTTAGTATAAAAATACTGGGAGAGGATATGAAGAGAATTCTGCATGCGGTTGAAGCCTGGATGGATGACTTTAAAATAAAAAATAAATTTTATATCCTGTATATCTTGTGCGTGCTGGTTCCGCTGATTGTGACGGACAGTGCGGTATTTTCTGTTGTCATGAAGTCTGAGCGGGAAGCCAGAGAGCATGAGATGGCGAATATTGCCAATGCAGTTGCATACAGTATTTCAAATACGGTCAACAATGCAGCAGAGATCGGGAAGAGTATTTATACGAGCAAATATATTAACCGTTTTTTGGCGAATACCTACAGCGATCCGTTGGACTATGTGGTGAGTTATCAGGATTTTTTTAAAGATACCCTGTTTGAGAGCGGACTTGGCATGAACAACATGGTAATCACGATGTATGCGGATAATGACACGATCGTGAATGGGGGAAAGGTATGTAATATGAAGGAAATACGCGGTACAGAAGTGTACCGCTATTTTCAGGATAACGGATTGAATAAGGGATTATATTTCCAGTATGATGACAGCAGGGCACCTTCGGTGGAGCCGCAGAGACGGATGCTTTTTTTCCAGAAGCTGGACTTTTATGCGGAAAATAATATGGAAAAGGTGCTGCTGATCAACATCGATTACAGTGCAGTAAACCGGACATTAGAGAAAATGAATTATGACACGGATGTATTTATCTGCCAGGGAGATAAGATTGTCTTATCAAATGGCAGATATTCCAGTATCGGAAAGGAATTTCAGACATTTGACCAGACGGGCAGGGTCGGATACTGTCAGGAACTCGAGTTTTACGGAATGGATCTGGATATTTATGTCATGCAGCCCAAACGCCAGCTGTGGACGGAAATCCGGAAAAACCTGCCGCTGATTGGATTCTTAATTGTTGTAAATGCGATTCTGCCACTCCTTCTGGTGCGGGGATTTAACCGGTCATTTACGCAGAGAATCAGCGAACTCAGCAAAGTGTTTGAGACAGTCGGCGGGGAACATCTGGTGCCGATTTCGTATGTGCGTGGAAAAGATGAGATTGGAAGCCTGATGAGCAATTACAACCGCATGGTTGCGAGAACAAATGAACTCATTCAGATTGTGTATAAGAATAAGATTAAAGAACAGGAGATGCTGGTGGAAAGACAGAATGCAGAACTGCTCGCGCTGCACAGCCAGATCAATCCGCATTTTCTGTTTAATGCGTTGGAGAGCATCCGCATGCACAGCCTGTTGAAAAACGAATATGAGACGGCAGACATGGTGGAAAAGCTGGCGCTGATGCAGCGTCAGTATGTGGAATGGGGAAACGACAGTGTCGAGATCCGCAGGGAAATGGAATTTGTGAGAGCGTATCTGGGGCTTCAGAAGTATCGGTTTGGAGAGCGGTTAAGTTACAGTCTTGAAGTGGAAGAGGATTGTCTGGACATTAAAATTCCCAAAATGACAGTTGTCACCTTTGTGGAAAATGCCTGTGTACATGGAATTGAGGCAAAGACAGCTCCCGGCTGGATTTTTGTGCGGATCTGCCAAAAGCAGAAGGCACTTTATCTGGAAGTGGAAGATACCGGATGCGGCATGGACGCCTCCCAGATGCAGGAATTAAAAGAGCGCATGCTAAACGCCAGTATTGATATGCTAAAGGATGGCGGAAGAGTGGGAATCATCAATGCATGTCTGCGGCTGAAAATGGTATTCGGGGAGCAGGTGGCATTTGATATAGAGGGGGAGCAGGGTGTCGGTACGACAGTGAGTATCCGGATGCCATTGTAGAGAAGGGAAGGAAAAAGATGGGGGAAGCATTGTTAAAGGTATTGCTCGTGGATGATGAGCCGTTTATATTACAGGGACTGAAGATACTGATTGACTGGGAGCAGGAGGGATTTGAAGTTGTTAAGACGGCGGCAAACGGAGAGGAAGCACTGGAATATCTGCGCGGGGAGCAGGTAGATCTCATTATTGCGGATATAAAAATGCCGGTCGTCACAGGACTGGAACTTCTGGAGAAAATCCGCGGGGAAAAGATTTCCGATGCACATTTTGTAATCCTGAGCGGATATGCAGATTTTGAGTATGCGAGAAAGGCGATCCGTTACGACTGCACAGATTATATTTTGAAACCGGTAGACTGGGAAGAATTGCTGAAGGTGCTGAATAAAGTCCAGGTATTGCGAAGGGCGGACAACCAGAAGAAGCAAAGCAGCCGGGAAATGGAGCAGGCGTATCTGTCCAGACATCTGATCGCATTGATTCAGGGAAAGTTTGACAGTGTGAATCTGGAGTATGTGAAGTCGCATATGGATGGGGCATCCGGTATACGGTATGTAGAGATTCAGATGGATGATGACGGCAGAGCTGAGGAAATATCAGATAAGGAAAAACGGGGCTTTCAGCGGCAGCTGTACCAGTATTGTATTGAGTTCCTGGGACCCCATGCATCACATTGTGTCTTTGATGTCTCAACGCATGAGAAGATTTATGACATTGGGTTATTGTATTGTGATGCGTTTGCTAAGGAGCAGGGGATTGATGGGAAAACATATCTGAACCGGTTTCTTGAGTATCTGATTGCTAACATGCACCAGCCGGTCATCATGCTTGTAGGGAAAAAGGTGCAGGATATCAGCAACATTGCCAGATCTTATGGAAATGCGTGTATGCTCCGGTCGTTTCAGGGGTTCCGGACGAAGAAGTCCATTTATTATTATGAGGAGGAAGTCCAGATTACATCTGGGGGATCGTGTTGTGCAAGAGCAGTCTGGATCGTCTGCTGAAAGCGGTGGAACAGAACAACCATGTGGAGATCAGGAGCGCGATTGAGCAGTTCTACGGGGAGATGGCAAGCAGGGAAATTACCGGGGAGACGATGAACCTGAACATCAATTACCTGCTGTTTCAGCTGATCCATCTGGCAAGCGAGCAGGATGACGGAGTAAATCAGGAAGAGATTCTGCGCCTGATCAGTGAGAGCAGCTTTGAAAAAGGCGTGATGCGCGGCAGTAAGGCGCATCTGACCAGATTCGCCTGTGAGTATGGGGATTATCTGTCTCAGCTTCGCAAGAATGTATCGCGTGGCGTATTGGGAGAGATCGAGCGGGAAATCCGGGAGAACTATGCAGAGAATATTACGTTAAAGGGTCTGAGTGAGAAATATTATGTCAATAGTGCATATCTGGGGCAGCTGTTCCGCAAGAAAAATGGCCAGTCGTTCAAAGATTATCTGAATAATTACAGAATGGAGCGGGCGGCGGATCTGCTTTTGCATACGGACAAGAAGATAGTTCAGATCGCGGAGGAAGTCGGCTATCATGATCTGGATTATTTTGTAAACCGCTTTATTCTGGTAAAAGGGTGTACGCCTGCAAAGTTCCGGCGTGAGGTATAAGAGTAAAGATTACACGGCAAAACAGGGCAAAGTACAGGGAAATAAGAACCTATACTTTGCCCTGCTTTTTTCTATACTTCCTCCAATTGTCTGAATGTGCCAGAAAGGTAAAATAGTATTATCAAATAGGGAGGTAGTTACAAAATGAAGAGAAGGAAACTTATCAGTGTATTGCTGACAGCAACAATGATGGCAACCATGTTTGCCGGATGTGGAAGTGATGCAGCTTCGACGGACGCAGAGGGAAAAGCAGACAGTGCGGACAGCACGGAAGCCGGTGGAGTAAAAGAATTTACGGCGTTTTTTGCAGTTCCCGGTTCGGAGATCAATGATGACAATGAAATTCAGCAGATCATTGCCGACAAGACGGGGGTAAAAGTAAAGGAGACATGGCTGACCGGACAGACAGCGGAGGAAGCCGTCGGTATGATGATTACCGGGGGCGAGCTGCCGGATTTTATCGGCGGGGGAAGCGGACAGTCACAGCTCTATGATGCAGATGTTCTGGTTCCGCTGGATGATTATCTGGATGATTACCCGAATATCAAAAACTTCTTTACACAGCAGCAGTGGGATCAGCTTCGTCAGGATGACGGACATATCTACTGGATTCCACAGTTCAGCAACATCAAGGGAGAAGAGAAAGTTTGTACACACAACGATGAGGCATTCTGGATTCAGGCGCGCGTGTTAAAATGGGCGGATTATCCGGAGATCCGGACAATGGATCAATATTTTGATCTGATTGAGCGGTATAATGAGGCAAATCCGACGATGGAAGACGGAACAGAGAATATTCCTTATACCATTCTTTGCGATGACTGGAGATATTTCTGCCTGGAGAATGCACCACAGTTTTTGGATGGATACCCGAATGACGGTTCCTGTATTGTAGATCCGGAGACATTGACGGTCATCGACTATAATACGACAGACACAGCGGTCCGGTATTTCCAGAAATTAAATGAGGAATACCAGAAAGGAATTGTAGATCCGGAATCTTTTACACAGACCTATGATGAGTATATTGCCAAACTTTCGACCGGTCGTGTACTCGGTATGATTGACCAGTGGTGGGATTTTGCATACACTGCAGGGGATGCGATCAAACAGGCAGGTCTGGATGAGCAGGGATGCGATTATATTCCGCTTCCTATCACGATTGATGAGAGTGTGAAAAATCAGTGGCATTGTTCCGGCAGTGTATTGAACGTATCGGACGGGCTTGCCATTACCACAAGCTGTGAGGATGTGGAAGGTGCGCTGCAGTTCGTAGATGATCTTCTCACACAGGATATTCACAACCTGCGTTTCTGGGGAGTGGAAGGCGTTGATTACAATGTGGATGAAAACGGGGAATTCTACCGTACGGAGGAGCAGAGAACCAGAGCGTCAGATACTGCTTACAAAGCATCCCATACCTGTACCTATTCTTATTTTCCACAGTATTCCGGCACCAGTGATGACGGAATCAATGCGAATAAGCCGGATGGCCAGGCAAATGAATTCTTTGACGGATTAAATGATGATATAAAGGAAGCATTTTCCGCCTATGGTGCAGAGACGTATGTGGATATGATCGGAACAAACGAGGCTCCGGGTGCATGGTACCCAATGTGGTCTTATTCAAACGGTTTTACCACGGACACGGAAGGCGGTATGGCATGGAATAAGATCGCCGAGATCAAGCATGAATACCTTCCGCAGGTTGTAATGGCAAAAGATTTTGACGCGGCATGGGCAGAGTACATGGATGCATACAACAGCTGCGATCCGGGTGCGTTTATCGGTGAGTTACAGACAGAACTTGATAAGAGAATGGAAGAAGCAGCGAAATACGAATAACACATAAAATGAAATTGGAAACAGGCAGATGCAAGGAAGATTTCATCTGCCTGTTTTTTTAAGGAGTGGGGTATGGCTTTGACGAGAACAAGATCCAAAGAAAAAGAAAATCAATATAAAGCAAAGATCACCTGGAAAGAAATAAAGAGACAGAAAGTTCTGCTGTTCTGGAGTGGTGTGATGGTAATCTATGGCATCATTTTCTATTACCTTCCACTGGCGGGATGGGCGATGGCGTTCCAGAATTATAAGCCAAAGCTTGGAATTTTCCACTCTGAGTTTGTGGGACTGCAGAAGTTTCAGACCTTATTTTCGGATATGACATTTATCCGTGTCATCCGGAATACGCTTGCGATGGGTGTGATAAACCTGGTTGTGACATTTGTGACAGCAATCGCATTTGCCATTCTTTTGAATGAGATAAAATCACATGGCGGGAAAAAGGTTGTTCAGACCATCTCTTATCTGCCACATTTCCTGTCCTGGATTATCGTAACGGGAATTCTGCATGATATGCTCTCGGGAAGCGGAATCATCAATGAGATATTGATGAATCTGCATGTGATTACACAGCCAATCAATTTTTTTGCACATCCGAATTATTTCTGGCCGATCGTCGCGTTTGCCAATGTGTGGAAAGAGACAGGATGGAATGCCATTATTTACCTGGCAGCCATCACATCCATTGATCCTTCTTTGTACGAAGCGGCTTCCATTGACGGTGCGGGAAGATGGGCAAAAATCAAATACGTGACACTTCCGGGAATCAAACCAACGATTATGATTCTTCTGTTAATGAATGTAGGAAATGTATTAAATGCCGGATTTGAGATTCAGTACCTTCTGGGAAACGGACTGGTGCAGAAAGTGTCTCAGACGATTGATATCTATGTACTTAAATGGGGTATCAGTCAGGGAGATTATTCCATTGGTACGGCTGCAGGTATCTTTAAGAGTGCGGTAAGTATCATTCTGATTGTCATTGCAAACCAGATTGCAAAGCGCAACGGAGAAGAAAGGTTATTCTAAGGAGGGTAATAGCATGCAACAGCTGGCAGGAGCAAATAAAAAAAGAAAGAGAACAGGATCCGTTGATGCATTTCCCATTGTGAACGGAATCATTATGCTTGTGATTGTTGTAATCACATTATATCCGGTGCTGAATACGCTGGCGATTTCATTAAACGATGGCACGGATGCATTGCGTGGCGGAATTTATCTGTGGCCGAGAAAATTTACATGGAAAAATTATATCACGGTATTGCAGAAAGATAATCTGATTACCGGTGCATATGTCACGGTTGCGCGAACAGTTATCGGAACAGTGCTGGCACTGGCTGCAAACGCGATTCTGGCGTTTGTTGTCAGCAGAAAAAGATTTCTGTTTAAGAGAAGCCTTTCCCTGTTCTGGGTCATTACAATGTATGTGAATGGAGGAATGATTCCGACATTCCTGCTTTACAAAGGACTCGGTCTTACCAATAGTTTCTGGGTGTATGTAATTCCGGGCATGGTAAGTGCGTTTAATATGCTGGTAATCCGCACTTACATGAATGGTATACCGGACAGTCTGGAAGAATCCGCACAGTTAGACGGTGCCGGATATACGACAATTTTTCTAAAGATTTACTGTCCGCTCTGCAAGCCGGTATTTGCGACGGTGGCATTGTTCGTTGCAGTCGGACAATGGAATTCCTGGTTTGATGCCATGCTGTACAACCGCATGAATTCTGATCTGACGACGCTGCAGTATGAGCTGATGAAGCTGCTGTCATCCGTCACGAATCAGGGAACTTCGGCAGAAGCCATGAAGAATGCAGTGGGAACCGTTACACCGACGTCAGTCCGCTCTGCGGCAACGATACTCACGATGCTGCCGATTATCTGCATCTATCCGTTTTTACAGAAATATTTTGTCACCGGTCTTACACTCGGTGGCGTAAAAGAATAATTCCATATAAAAGCGAAGGAGCGTATGCAATCCCATCTTGCCGGTGTCCCTTAAAAACAGTATAATTGACTGGAAAAGAGGGAAAACAGATGAAAAAGAGACTGGCAGAAGGAATGACCTTAATGGTACTGCTTCTGGTGCTGTGGAACATGGCGGCACACACAGACCGCATGGCAGAAGCGCAGATAAAGCATTTTACGGCTTTTTTTCCGACGGAGGGAAACAGCCTTGAATATGGAAATATCATGAAAGCGAAGATTGCAGAGGTGACAGGAGCAGAGTGTGAAGAACTCTGGCTGTCCGGTCAGACCAAGGAGCAGGCGCTCAATTCATACATTGCCAGCGGCAGATATCCGGACTTCATACAGGGGGAAAAAAACTTATACGAAGCAGAGGCATTGATTCCGATTGATGAGTACTGGGAGGAATATCCCAATATCCGGCAATACATGACGAATGAGCAGTGGGATATGCTGCGCCAGGAAGACGGACACATTTACTGGATTCCACAATTTGGGGTGACAAATGGAAAAAGCAGCGATGTGATCCATGACGGGGAAGCATTCTGGATTCAGACGAGGGTTTTAAAATGGGCAGGATATCCGGAAGTTCATACGGTAGAGCAATATTTCGATCTGCTGGAGGCTTATGTGAATGCCAATCTCATGATGGAGAACGGAACCAGGAATATCCCATTTACGGTTCTTAGCGATGACTGGAGATATTTCTGCCTGGAGAATGTGCCGCAGTTTCTGGATGGATATCCTAATGACGGCTGCTGCATGGTCGATCCGCAGACCTTTCAGGTGATGGATTACAACACGACAGAGACGGCGCGGGCTTATTTTGAAAAATTAAATGAAGAATATCGTAAGGGAATACTGGATGCGGAGGCGTTCACAAACAGCTATGAAGAGTATCTGAATAAGCTGTCCACCGGAGCGGTCCTTGGAATGGTGGATCAGTGGTGGCAGTTTTACTATGCGATTTATCCGGCATATGACAGACAGAAATTGAGTGAGCAGGGATGCGATTATGTACCGCTTCCGATTACGATGCAGGAGGGGGTGGAGAACCAGTGGCATGTCGAGAGAGCGGCATCTATCGATACGTCCTCCGGCCTGTCGGTTACGGTCTCGTGTGAAGACATAGACGGTGCCTTGCAGTTTGTGAATGATCTTTTAAAGCCGGAGGTGGAGATTCTGCGTTTCTGGGGGCAGGAAGGAACGGACTATTGCGTGGATGAGGAAGGGGTTTTCTATCTGACGAAGGAACAGTCAAAGCGTTTTTCGGATGATCTGCTGGCATCGGACTATTTCTGCTATTACTCGTATTTCCCACGTTGGGAGGGAATGCTTCCGGATGGGAAAAATGCTTTTTCACTGGAATACCAGCCGGCAGAATTTTTAAAAAGCCAGCCGGGGGACGTCCAGAAATGTCTCAGGGCGTATGGCTGTGAAAGCTATGTGGATATGATTGGGAATCATAAGGCACCGGGAAACTGGTATCCGATGTATTCTTACGCTACATCGCTTTCTGATACCACAGAAGCAGGAATGGTATATGAGCAGATCAATGAGATCAAGCACGAGTGGCTTCCGCGGGTTATTATGGCAGAGGATTTTGATACAGCCTGGCAGGAATACATGGATGCATACAATGCCTGCAGTCCACAGATTTTGATGGAGGATCTGCAGCAGGAAGTGATGCGCCGCATCTGCCGGTAGAACCTTTCATTCTATACGATATTCTCACAGAAGATCTTATAGAATGGGAGGTTTTTTTATGGGGACAGAACTTAACCAGGCGCTGGTGCAGCAGGCACTTTCGTTTGCGCCGGAGATAACGGAAGAACGGCAGGCGGTGAAGGTGTGGGAAGATGGGACGGTAGAATTCTATCTGTATGCACCGACGGCTGAGACGGTGGAAGTGGCGGGTGTGGGCGGTTATTTTGATGCGGCGCCGCTTGCACTCCTGCCGGATGGAAACGGAGGGTTTTACAGGAAGATAGAGAACTTCCCGCGAGGAATGCACTATTATCACTGGTTTGTGGACGGAGTGAAACTGTTTCATCCGAAAGCCGGTTTTTCTTATGGCTGCTTTGAGACAATCAACACATTTGAGGTGCCGGAGCGCGGAGCAGAATTTTACTATCTGAAAGAGGTACCGCATGGAACGGTGCATCTGGCAAAGTACGCATCCGGTGTAAACGGTCACCTGAAAGAATGTTATGTATACACGCCTTATGGAAGCCAGAAAGATCCCAGCCGGCGGTATCCGGTCTTATATTTACAGCATGGTGTCGGTGAAAATGAGACGGGATGGATCTGGCAGGGGAAGCTGAATTACATCATGGACAATCTGATCGCGGAGCATAAATGCAGGGAAATGATCGTGGTGATGAGCTGTGATTATGCGTTTATCGAGGGTGAGGAGGCAGTTTTCTTTCCCGGGGATTTTGACAGAGAGCTGATGGAGGATCTGATTCCTTATGTGGAAACACATTTTCCGGTAAAACGGGGCAGAAATTACCGGGCACTGGCAGGTCTTTCACTGGGGTCTGCACTGGCGGCAAGAAGTGTATGCAGGCACCGGGATAAATTTTCGGCACTTGGAATGTTTTCCGGGGTATCGCTTTATGACGCAGAGAGGATCTGCACGGATGAGGCAGAAAAACCGGATGTTGTGTTTTTCTCCTGCGGGAGCAGGGAAGAGGAGATTTCGCGCGGAATAGAGGATATCTGTAAAAAAATGCGCGAATCAGAAACGCTTTGCGTAAAGAAAGTATATGAAGGCTATCATGAATGGCATGTCTGGAGAAAGAGTCTGAGAGATTTTGTGCCGCTTCTGTTTTGTGGCGCAGAGACTGTGGAAGAAACGGCATCTGCATGCTGCATGGAGCGCCGCCTGGATGAAAAACAGCTGTCCGTCCAGAGCATGGAGGAGCAGATGCTCTTTTTTGATCCGGTACACCGGCAGATCCGGTTTGAAACGGATGCGCAGGGGAGACCGGCAGGGAAATATCCAAAGACCATACCGGGCGTAAAAGTGTGCAGTGACGGCACGGCAGAATTCTATCTGGAGGCACCCGGTGCGGCTCGTGTGGATGTCCGGCTTAAGGAGAAGCATGAGATTTTGGCTGCGTTAACGGAGCAGCAGCCAGGAATATGGCGAGGAAAAATAGGAGGACTTTCTGCCGGCTATCATGAGGTACATTTTATCGTCAACGGCGTGGAGACGATTCATCCGGAAGTTCCGGCAGGGTATGCCGGATATAACGGACAGGGCAGTTTTGCATGCAATTATTTTGAGATTCCGGAACCGGAGTTCTGTTATCCGCAGCTGGCGAATGTGCCGCATGGCATGCTTCATATGGAATGGTACCGGGAGGAAGAAAATGGCGGATACCGCCTGTGTTATGTGTATACACCGGCAGGATATGAGAAGCATGCAAAACAGAGGTATCCTGTTCTTATTGTGGAGAGCTTTCGGTGGGAGAGCGAATGTGTGTGGATTCATCAGGGAAAAATCGCCAACATGGCTGACCGGCTTATCGCAGAGGGAAAAATGACGGAAATGATTCTTGTGATGCAGAAGTGCAGCAAGCGGAAAGAAGCGAGGATTCCGGAGGAGATCATTCAAAAATACCGTGTGATACCGGGAGAAGAGCATCGGGCGATGATAAAGGCACAGGATGGATCTGACTGGACATCCCGCAGACATCAGCTGGCAGAGCAGCTGAAGAACTCTTTCCGGTAAGGAGAAGGATTGAAAATATGGAAGAGATTATATTTTGGATGGAAGAGGCGGCAGATTCCGGGGTAAAGAAGATAGCGGATAAAGTTGCCGGCGATGTGGAGCTGGTAACGGACAGACGCCCGCGGGTGCTGTACGGCACATCACAGGAAGAACTTGCGGATGTGGCAGAACGGGCAGAGACTGTGATTGTTCCGGCTACGGTTGGAAAAAGCAGACTTCTGGAGCAGATGGAGGAAGAAAAGAGAATCGGTCTGGAACAGATCCGGGGAAAACGGGAGTGTTATGGCTGGTTTTTCCTGAATGATCCAGAATGGCACGGAACACAGATTCTTCTGATTGCAGGGAGCGATAAGCGTGGAACGATCTACGGACTGTTTCATCTGTCAGAACTTCTGGGCGTATCTCCGTTTGTCGACTGGTGTGGTATCAGGCCGCCTCACCGTGAGCATGTGGGACTTCGTGCATCGATGGCGTGTGTGGCGGGAGAGCCGTCTGTAAGATACCGCGGTTTTTTTATCAATGATGAATGGCCGGCATTTGGAACATGGTGCAACCGGCGCTTTGGGGGATTTGGGACTTCGGTTTATGAGCATGTGTTTGAACTGCTGCTAAGGCTCAAAGGGAACTATCTGTGGCCGGCGATGTGGAGCGCTAGATTTGGGGATGACGGCCCGGGACTTGCAAACGCAAAGCTGGCAGACGAATACGGAATCATTATGGGAATGTCGCATCATGAGCCGTGTCTGAGACAGGGGGAGGAGTATAAGTACCTGCGCGGAAAAGATTCGGTATATGGCGATGCATGGAATTTCCGGACGAACCGGGAAGGCATCATCCGGTTCTGGAAAGACGGACTGCTTCGGAGAGGAAAATTTGAAAATGTGATTACCCTGGGCATGCGTGGAGAGGCGGATACGGCAATTCTCGGAGAAAAAGCAACATTGGAAGACAATATTGAACTGCTGCGCGATGTGCTAAAAACGCAGAATGAGCTGATCCGGGAGTGTGTGGATGAGGACGTAAAGCGTGTCCCGAGAATGCTTGCTCTCTACAAGGAAGTGGAAGCATTTTTTTATGGAAATGATCAGACGGCGGGGCTGATGGGATCGGAAGAACTGGAAGATGTTATTTTACTGCTGTGTGATGACAACTATGGAAACCTCAGGACACTGCCGACAAAGGAGATGAGGACGCATAAGGGCGGATATGGGATGTACTATCATCTGGACTATCACGGCTGGCCCATTTCCTATGAATGGATCAACAGTTCGTACCTTCCGAAAATCTGGGAACAGATGACAACGGCATATGAATTCGGGGTGCGGGAACTTTGGATTGTCAATGTGGGGGATATTGCAACGCAGGAGTTCCCACTGTCGTATTTTCTGGATATGGCATATGATTTTGGACGTTGGGGAAGTGGTGCCGTCAATCAGACCGCAGAGTATACCAGACAGTGGACGAGGCAGCAGTTTGGAAGCTTTACGGAGGAAATACAGGAACAGATTGCGGACGTTCTGCAGGGATATACCAGATTGATACAAAAGAGAAGACCTGAGGCAATGCGTGCAATGGTGTATCACCCGGTGCATGGAAGAGAAACGCAGGATACACTGGAGGAGATTAAACGGATACTTACGGAAGCGGAGCGTGTGTATGCGTGGGTGAAGGAACATGCGCCGGAATACGAAGCGGCGTTTGTGGCGCTCATCTATTACCCTGCGGCAGGAACACTGAATCTGACCAGGATGCATCTTCTGGCAGGGATGAATCAATACCTGGCAAAGCTTGGAGCACTTCACGCGAATGATTACGGGGATGCGGTAGAACAGTGTCTGAAGCGTGACCGGGAACTGGTGACGGCATATCATCAGATGGATCACGGGCGCTGGAATGGCATGGGAGCATCGGAGCATATCGGATTTGTGCACTGGAATGAGGATGAATGTTTAAACCCTGTGATTCACCGGGTACTGCCCGCGGATAAACCGAGACTGGTTGTGACAGTGGATCAGACGATGCAGCATGCAGAGGGAAGCCCATGGCTTACGGAATCCATGAAACTGCCGGATTTTTTAGACCCTGCGTGCAGGAGCGCCGGGATCACCCTGTATGGGCTGAGTGAATGTGAGGCTGCATACGAGGTCACAGAAAAACCGGAATGGCTTTCGGTGTGGCCGATGCAGGGCGTGCTGGACGGGAAAAAGCACAATTATGAAAAGCTGGAACTTGTAATAAACCGGGAGCGTTGGGCAATGAACCGGGATGGAAATACAGGTACGTCTGCTTGTGGAGTGCTTGAAATAAAAACGCCTTCCGGCTGCTGCCGGATCGATATACCGGTATGTGAAAATCTGCCGGAAGTACAGGAAGGTACCTTTGTGGATACGGCAGGTTATATTGTGATGGAGGCAGAGCATTATGCAGACCGGAAGGATGGATATGCAGCGGATGGTAAGCGGGAAGGAAAAAACGAAAAGGTACGGTTTCAATGCATCAGGGACTATGGAAAAACGCGGTCTGCCATGAAAGCATTTCCGGTCACAGCGTATGGTGTGCCGGGAGAAAATGCACCGTATCTGGAGTATCATTTCTGGGTATCAAAGCCCGGCGGGTATGTACTTACGCTTTATATGCAGCCCTCCAATCCGGTGGCGAACGATCAGAAACTCTGCTACGGTGTGCAGAATAACGGTGGTGAGATCCGGATTTATAACGCGGTACCTGAGGGATACCGGATCGGAGATCAGGGAGAGTTCTGGGCAAAAGGTGTATTAGACCAGATACGCAGACAGGAGATTCCGGTTTCATGCAGAAGTGGTATCAACCGTCTGCGCATTTATTCCGTCACACCTGGGTTTGTTCTGGAAAAGCTGTTGATCCGCCCGGAAGGAACGGATGTCCCGGAAAGTTATCTGGGACCCAAAGAGACGTATCACACATAAAGGAAAGAGGAGAAAAGGAGTAGAACGATGGCGGGAGCATTTGAGACGGGAAAGTATCGCAATGTGTTTGCAGAGTACGGGTATCCGGAAGCGGAGATTCAGAGAAGAGTGGAGCAGACATTTGAGACAATTTTTTATGGGAATGAGGAGGAGCGTTTCTATCATGAGGTGGGAGCCGACATGGCATACATAGAGGATACGGGAAACCATGATGTGCGCACAGAGGGAATGTCCTATGGAATGATGGCATGTGTGCAGATGAACCGCAGGGAAGAGTTTGACCGGCTGTGGAAATGGACCCGGACATATATGTACATCGAGGATGGACCATGTAAGAATTATTTTGCGTGGTCCTGTGCAACAGATGGCAGTAAAAATGCGGAAGGTCCGGCTCCCGACGGAGAAGAATATTTTGCCATGGCACTGTTTTTTGCGGCAGATCGCTGGGGAAATGGAACCGGAATATTTCACTATGCAGATGAGGCGCGGGCAATTCTGCGGGAATGCATCCACAAGGGAGAGCCGGGGCATCCGGGGGAACCGATGTGGGACACATCCAGGCATCTGATCAAGTTTATTACAAATTGTAATTTCAGCGATCCGTCTTACCATCTGCCCCATTTTTATGAATTATTTGCCAGATGGGCGGACGAAGATGACCGGGAGTTCTGGAGAGACGCGGCAGAAGCGAGCAGAGCGTATCTGCATCTGGCATGTCATCCGGACACCGGTTTGTCGGCGGAGTATGCGGAGTATGACGGGACTCCGCATGAGGGACATCAGGAGATTTTCGGCAGGCATGACTGGTATTACAGTGATGCGTACCAGACGATTGCGAATATTGCCATGGACTGGCTGTGGTTTGGGAGAGATCCCTGGCAGCAGGAGATCGCGGGAAAATTACAGAGCTTTTACTGCGAAAAGCAGAGCGGACACTGGGATGGTGTGTTTCTGACGGACGGCACGCTTCTTAGAGAGCGGGCGCTGCACCCGGTTGCGGTGATAGCGGTAAATGCAGAGGCTTCGCTGGCTGCGAAGGGAGAAAATGCAAAGGAGTGCATCAGAAGGTTCTGGGAGACGCCGCTTCGGACAGGGGAACGCCGTTATTACGACAATTTCCTGTATCTGTTTGCCATGCTGGCACTGTCCGGGAATTATCGTATTTACTGAACAAAGTTAGGTCATGAATCTGATATTTTAATGTCGTATCTGGTATTCTGATTTTCAAAGGAAGGTTATATTTAATGCAGAAAACCTTAGAAAATCAAAACAGGAGAAAGCATATATGAAATATGGATATTTTGACGAGACGAAGAAAGAGTATGTAATTACAAGACCGGATACACCGGCACCGTGGGTTAATTATCTCGGTTCCCCGGAATATGGCGCGATTATTTCAAACAATGCAGGCGGATACAGTTTTGCAAAATCCGGAGCTAACGGAAGAATTTTAAGATACATCTTTAACCAGTTTGACGAACCCGGAAGATATATTTATATCAGGGATAATAAAAGCAAAGACTACTGGTCGGCTTCCTGGCAGCCGGTGGGAAAGGATCTGAAAACTTACCGGAGTGAATGCCGCCATGGAACTGCTTATACAAAAATGCTGGCGGATTACAGCGGTATTCACTCAGAAGTGAGATATTATGTGCCGCTAGACCGGGCATATGAGGTGTGGAATGTATGCATTGCCAACACATCTGCGGAAGAAAGAGAACTGACGGTTACCGGGTACGCTGAATTTACAAACAACAGCAACTATGAGCAGGATCAGGTGAATTTACAGTATTCGCAGTTTATTACGCGCACGGTTTTCTGTGGGGATCATGTGCGGCAGATGATTCATGCGAATCTGGATCAGATCGAGGAAGGCAGCGATGTCGATGATAAAATCGTTGTCAGCCGTTTCTTTGCACTGAAGGGAGCGAAAGTGACATCCTGGTGCGGCGACAGAGAGAAGTTCCTCGGAAGATATCATGGATATGGCAATCCGGCAGGTGTGGCAGAGGGAACATTGTGTAACGAGGGAAATGAGAACGGCAACAGCTGCGGAGCACTCAGTACGGTGGTGCGGCTTGCACCGGGAGAGCACTGTGAGTTCGCATTTCTGGTTGGAATGAAAGAGGAACCTGAGGTGGCAGAGATTTTGGCCTCCTATGCGCTGCCGGAGCAGGTCTGTGGAAAGGAATTGCAGCAGCTGACCGATTACTGGCATGGAAAGCTTGCACATTTTCAGATAAAGACACCGAGTGAAGAATTCAATGCCATGATAAATACATGGAACGCCTATAACTGCTTTATGACATTTATCTGGTCGCGTGCAGCGTCGTTTGTCTACTGTGGACTGCGCAATGGATACGGTTATCGTGATACGGTACAGGATATACAGGGAGTCATTCACCTTGCACCGGAGATGGCAGTTGAAAAAATCAGGTTTATGCTTTCCGCACAGGTGGATAACGGAGGCGGACTGCCACTGGTAAAGTTTACACACAATCCGGGACATGAAGATACGCCGGATGATGCATCTTATGTAAAGGAAACCGGGCATCCGGCATATCGTGCAGACGATGCGCTCTGGCTGTTTCCGACCGTCTACAAGTATATAGCGGAGACCGGACATCTGGAATTTATGGATGAAGTGATTCCGTATGCAAACCGGGGAGAGGCGACTGTTTATGAGCATCTGAAGCGTGCCATCGATTTTTCCATGAACCATCTGGGAAAACACGGTATGCCGGCGGGGCTGTATGCCGACTGGAATGACTGCTTAAGACTGGGCAAAGAAGGGGAATCCACATTTGTTGCCATGCAGCTTTATTATGCGATGAATATATTGCGAAAGTTTGCAGAATACAAGCAGGATAAAGAAACGGCTGCCTATCTTGATGAAAAGCAGGAGGAACTGGGAAAATTGCTGCAGGAACTTTGCTGGAATGAGGACCGTTTTATCCGTGGATTTACAGAAGCAGGCGAAGTGATCGGAAAGCGCACAGATCCGGAGGCAAATATGTGGCTGAACCCGCAGAGCTGGGCGGTGATCAGCGGGCTGGCAAAAGCGGATCAGGCAGATATGGCACTTGAGAGGGTATATGAGAAATTAAACACGCCGTATGGTGCAATATTGATGGACCCGCCGTATCATGCGCACGCCTTTGACGGAGCACTGGCTGTCATCTATAATCCGGGTGCAAAAGAAAATGCAGGTATTTTTTCACAGTCGCAGGGATGGATTATCCTGGCGGAGGCATTGCGGGGACATGGAGACAGAGCATTTACTTATTTTATGGAAAATGCACCGGCTGCACAGAATGACCGTGCACAGATCCGCGTGATTGAACCTTATTGCTATGGACAGTTCACGGAGGGAAAGGCAAGTCCGAATTTCGGAAGGTCACATGTGCACTGGCTCACGGGAACTGCTTCCACGGTTATGGTCGGCTGTGTGGAGGGAATTCTGGGTATGCGTCCGGATTTCTATGGACTGCATCTTTCGCCTGCAATTCCGCATGAATGGGAGGAGTTTGAAGTAAATAAAGTTTTCAGAGGCTGCCAGTTACATATTGTTGTGAAAAATCCGGGACATGTGCAGTCGGGATGCGACAGACTACTTGTAAATGGAGTCAGGATGCAGGGAGATTATATTCCGCAGGAAGTATTGAAAAAGCAGACAGAAATCGTATTGTATATGTCATAAGATGGGAGGAAAGATTCGTGGGAAAGATAGAATTTTTGGATCAGCAGGGAAGCTTTCGGGTGTATCAGCCGGAAGACTACAGTGGATTGTATTTTCCTCTTGCAGGAGACGGTGGGTTAAAATCCTGCATTACACCGACACTCGGCGGCGACAGCAAAAGGGATCAGAACCATTTCCTGATGGAGCCGGTCAGTATTGAAAATCTCCATAACAATAAAAATACAAGAAATTTCTGGTGCCGTATCAAAAACCGGGGATACTGGTCAGCCTGCGGTTCGTCGGCAGAGGCAGAATTTCTGCGGTTTACCGGAGAACAGGAGAAAAGCGTACTGGAAGCCGGATTTATGTGGCAGAAACTGACGCGGACATCCGCAGTCCATGGACTAAAAGCAGAGATTACTTCTTTTGTGACGGTAGACGGAGCGATGGAAGTGATGATGACGGAACTTACCAATATAACAGAGGAACCGCTTGAAATGACACCGATTGCAGTGATGCCGGTCTATGGAAGAAGTGCGGACAATATCAGGGATCACCGCCATGTGACTTCCCTGCTGCACCGGATCTGTACCACGGATTATGGGGTGGAGGTGACGCCTGCGATGTCGTTTGATGAGCGGGGGCATCAGAAGAATCATACAACGTATTTTGTATATGGTTCCACCGGAGAGGGAGAGGCACCGGCAGCTTTTTACCCGACCGTCGGGGAGTTTATCGGGGAGGGAGGTTCCTATCTCATACCGGAGGCAGTCCGGACAGAAAAGCCGGGAGCTGTGGCAGGAAGTAAGGCAGAGGGAAAAGAAGCAGTGGGAGCTCTTAAATTTGCGGAGATTTTATTAAAACCACATGAGACAGTCTGCTATCTGACTCTGGGCGGAATGACCGACGAGAGATCACAGATCGAACCTCTTACAGCATCTCTCAGACAAAGAAGCCAGGTAAAGGAAGCTTATGATGAAGTAAAACGGTACTGGACAAAGAAAGTAAACATCACATTTAAAACGGGTAATCCGGATGCAGACAATTATCTTAAGTGGATTACGTTCCAGCCAATTCTGCGGAGAATTTACGGCTGTTCGTTCCTGCCGTATCATGATTACGGAAAAGGAGGACGTGGCTGGCGGGATCTGTGGCAGGATTGTCTGGCATTGCTTCTCATGGACCCTTCCGCAGTCCGGCAGATGATCATCGACAATTACGGCGGTGTCCGGGTGGACGGAACCAATGCCACAATTATCGGAAATGCGCAGGGGGAGTTTATTGCGGACCGGAATCATATTACCCGTGTGTGGATGGATCATGCGTTCTGGCCGTTTGTGACGACAAAATTTTATATTGACCAGACAGGAGATCTCGAGATTCTTTTTGAGAAGGTTCCGTATTTTAAGGATCTGCAGTCCAAAAGAGGCACAGATCACGATACCGGATGGGACGAGACATATGGAAAATGCCAGCGCACAGAGGGTGGCGTCGTCTATTTCGGAAGTGTACTGGAACATCTGCTTCTTCAGAATCTCTGTGCATTCTACGATGTCGGTGCGCACAATGAGATGCGGCTGCACGGGGCAGACTGGAATGACGCGCTGGATATGGCATGGGAAAATGGAGAAAGCGTGGCATTTACAAGTGCTTATGCGGGAAATTTAAAAGAGATTGCGCACTGTATCCGGCTGTTAGAGCAGGAGACCGGCTGTAAGTGTTTTGAGATTGCAGAAGAGATGGGAATGCTGTTTGCAGGTGGCAGGGAGCTGTATGAGAATGTGGAAAAGAAACGAGGGATACTGGACGCCTATCTGGAGAAATGTGCACATAATCTCAGTGGTCAGACCATGATCGTAAAAGCAGAGCAGATTTGCAGCAATCTGGAGGAAAAAGCAGACTGGCTGATGGAGCATATAAGGGTGCAGGAGTGGATTGCTGAGGATGAGGCACACGGATGGTTTAATGGCTATTATGATGATCATAAGAATCCGGTGGAGGGCTGTAAAGACGGAAAGGTACGGATGATGCTGACGAGTCAGGTCTTTGCGATTATGAGCGGCACGGCAACACCGGATCAGATCCGCAAAATCTGCCAGAGTGTCGATAAATATCTGTATGATGAGAAGGCGGGCGGCTACCGTCTGAATACGGATTTTGGTGAAGAAAAAATGGATCTGGGAAGAATGTTCGGATTTGCTTACGGGGAGAAGGAAAACGGAGCAGTATTTTCCCATATGGCTGTCATGTACGCCAATGCACTGTACCAGAGAGGATTTGCGCGGGAGGGAAATAAAGCCCTGCAGGCTCTTCTTAACGCGGCAATGAATTTTGACAACAGCAGGATGTATCCGGGACTGCCGGAATATTATGATCTGTCAGGAAGAGGCATGTATGCATACCTGACGGGTGCAGCAAGCTGGTATCTCCTTACGATGGTTACGGAAGTATTCGGCGTAAAGGGGGTCATGGGAGATCTGGTAATTGCGCCGGCATTCATGCCGGAACAGTTTGATGCGCATGGAAATGCAGAAGTAAAGCTGATTTTTGCGGGAAAGAAATTCGACATCCGGTTCTCAAATCCGGAAAAGTGCGAGTGTAAAAAAGAGTGGATAAAAAGTGTCCTCTGCGATGAAAAGCAACTGGAACCGGAAGCGGGGGCAGCATATGCCGTGCGGATCAAAAAGGAGTGGATCAAACAGCTGGATGCAGAAAAAGAGCATGTCATAAAAATCCTGTTTGGAAGATAGGAAGCAGATAGTGGTCTTCACAGGAGGCATACACGGTTCTTCGGGGGTAAACAATATTGCAGGAAGCACAGCATGCCAGATTCCTGGAGAAAAGCAGCTGGAGCATTCGTCGGGAAAAAATGCGCGTATTTCTTCCAGCCAGAGCTTTGCAGCTGATTCCGTGTCTCTTCCACGTTTGGACACACTGGCGGGCACATGTCCGACACACCGGAGACAATGGGCGGACTTTCTGGCAGCACTAACTGTGCT
>OLQB01000900.1_pt1 | contig 22372 bp, 18 predicted proteins | sample 1672681 | NCBI WGS metagenome assembly OLQB01 (sample SAMEA3136713, study PRJEB25190) | human gut metagenome | reverse complement strand
TGAAAGACGAAAATCCGAATTACTATGAAGATACAATCGCTCTGTTTGATTATGGTTTCAGCAATTTTCAGAGAGTGAACATTTCTCAGACAGAGACCAAGTATAATATCGAGAATGTAGGATCTTTTTACAGTGGGAATGATATTTTCGGCAACTCCAAACCGATTCTGGAACTGAACCAGACGGACAGCATCACTTTGCCGAACACCATCACCTTTCAGGATGCGGTGTCCAGTATTTCCTATGATAATACAGAACCAGGACAGGTGGCTGTGATCACTTATACTTACAATGATGTGGTACTGGGAACGGCATCCCTGGACTTTACGGCAGCGGAAAAGGGCAGTAGTGTCTTCCGGGAAAATACGGCAGAGACCACGGAGTCTGCAGAGGAAAGCGGTGCAACCGATGAAACGCAGTCAGGCACAACGACCACAGAGGCAGGCAATACAGAGACAACCGAAACAGCAGGAGATAACACCGGAAACAATGGTGGAATTCCAACGGTTGCACAGGAGACATCTCCGGAGGAGGAAAACAGCACTTCCGGTGGTCCTGCGGTTATTTTCATTAATGTGGTAAAAGTATTTTTCTGTATCGTGGGAATTGCGGTATTGATCTTCCTTGCACTGCTATTACGTACGTTTTTCAAGAATTATCATTTTGCCCACCGCAGTACCCGCCTGACCTGGAGATTTAACCGCAGAAGAAATCGTTCCAGATCCCGGTATCGTTCGGTGGATCAGGACCTTCGTAACCGACGCAAAGAAGCAATCCGACAGGCGAAAAAACGTCAAAAGCCCAAGAAGTCATCCCACTTTCGTGGGTAGTATTCCGAAGGGGAGATTTCCATACATTTTGCCCAGTTTGATTTTGACATATCAATGGGTACTATGGTACACTGAATAAGAAAAAAGTGGGGTAGTATACCCGGGGGAATGAGAAGCTTAGGATAAGAAAAGGTTAAGGGAGCGAAATACCTTGGATAAGAGTGAATATAAATTAAGAGCGGAAGAAATCAAAGACCTGATCAGCCGGGGAGAATATGCACAGGCGGCTGAAATTGCCGACACGATTGACTGGCGTCGTGTAAAAAGTGTCATGATGTTGTGTACGATCAGCGACCTCTATAAGATCAATCGCAGATATGAGGATGCCAGAGATATGTTGCTTCTGGCATATGAACGTCGTCCCGGCGGAAGGACCATCTGCTATTCTCTGTGCGAGCTTTCCATTAAAATGGAAGAATATGTGCAGGCAATAGAATATTATAAGGAATTTGTACAGGTGGCGCCCAAGGATCCGGGAAGGTACATTTTGCAGTATAAATTGTATGAGGCGCAGGATGTGAGTCTGGAAGAACGAATTGCTGTTCTGGAGGAACTCAAGAAGAGAGACTATAGGGAAAAATGGGCATATGAACTGGCCTATTTGTATCATAGAGTCGGACTGGCAGCCAGATGCGTAGAGGAATGTGATGAACTGATCCTCTGGTTTGGCGAGGGAAAATACGTTATTAAGGCAATGGAACTGAAAATGCTCCATCAGCCGTTGACACCGGAGCAGCAGGAAAAATACGATCATCGGTTCGACGCGCCCGGAAGCCATATCCCGTCGCAGAACTCTGTGCAGGATAACGGGTATAGCGGGAATGAAAGTTATGAGCAAGGTTACGCCAAGGACGGAAGCTACGATCAAGAGCAGGGTTATGCACAGGACGGCAGCTATGATCAGGGTCAGGGTTATGCGCAGGATAGCAGCTACGATCAGAACCAGAGCTACGTACAGGATTCCGGTTATGATCAGGTGACCGGAGATACACAGATATATGATCCGGTGCAACCCGCACAGCAGGAGACACCGACACAGCCGGTACAGGATGATTACGATATTCATGTGAAGACCATGGATGTGGGGCAGTATAATACCATCAATCTGCAGGCAGAACTTGCAGCGGGACTTCGTGAAGTCCTCGGTGAGGAGCCAAAAGGAGATACCGCAAAAGCGACAGCGGACTCCATTACCCGTTCTATCGTAGCACCTATGATGGATTCCGATACAGAATCTCTGGATTATCCGGAGATTGCAGAGGTCAGTGAGGATGATCTGGAGCCGGAGACTGAGCAGATCGAAGGTTCTGAGGTATTCTTTGGTGAGACCGGAGAGATCGGTGACCTGTCTCAGGTTCCGGAGGTAGAGACCGAGGAAATCCTGCCGGAGGAACCGGCATCTCTTAAGAAACAGGATGTTGTGCCGGAATTATCGGAAGCAGAAGTGGAGCCGGAAGCGACTACACCGGTGGAACCTCCCAAGGAGCTGGCGAATGTACTGGCACAGGAATCCGACGGTCAGATCAGCCTGGTAATGCCCGAGGCGGAAAGCATTGAGAAGCAGATTACCGGTCAGATCAATATTGAAGACATTCTGGCAGAGTGGGAGCGTAAAAAGAAAGAAAACCTCGAAAAGAGAGAAGAAGAAGTCCGCCAGCATGTACTACAGCAGACCGGTGCCATGTTCACGGAATTTGAACAGGCGGTAAGAGATGGCCTGTTAGAAAAACTGGAAAAAGAAAAAGCGGTGGATGCTGATACGGTTACGGATACAGATGAAGTTGAAGAGCTGGAACCGGAACCTGCTGATACGGATATCGTTGACACTGAAGAGGTAGAAGAACTTGAAGAGGAACCTGCCGTAGCGGAATATGAAGAAGAATCCGCAACAGAGGAACCGGACGCTGTTGTCGATATGGAAGTGACGCAGGAGCCGGCTGCAGAAATCCCAGAAGTGCCGGAGGAAACCACAGCAGAGATCGAAGAAGCATCGGAAGAAACCACAGCAGAGACCGAGGAAGCATCGGAGGAATCCGTAGCAGAGGCTGAAGAGGAGCCGGAAGAAGCGGTAGAAGAAGTCCCTGAGGATGAGCAGCCACAGACCCCGGAGCCTCCCGTAGTGGAGAGAGACAAGGCAAAAGTCCGTGCGCTTACCAGAGAAGAGCGCGAGCTATATGCTCCCTTTATTCAGAGTAAGTCCGCAAGAGAACAGTTAGTCAAAGCCATTGATAATATCAGCCTGGCTGCCTATACCGGCAATGTGATCATCACCGGTGAAGAAGGCATGGATACCTTATCTCTTGCGAAAAATATGATCCGGGAGATTCAGGCTACCGACAGCAATTTCTCCGGAAAAGTTGCCAAAATCTCCGGCCATGCGCTGAACAAAAAAGATGCAGCCGAGACCCTGAACAGACTGCAGAACGGTGCACTTATCATCTGTAAGGCATCGGAAATGAATAGTAAAACTGTGGACACGATGTATAAAGCGCTGCAGCAGGAGAATCAGGGCATTGTCATTATATTGGAAGATACCAGGAAAGAGATAGATCGTTTTCTGGAAAAGTATGAGAAATTGCAGGAAAGCTTCACTTCCCGCATGGATGTCGAAGCACTCAGCAATGATACACTGGTAGCGTTCGGAAGGCAGTATGCACGGGAGAGGGAATATTCCATCGATGAGCTGGGTGTTCTGGCACTGCATACCAGAATCGAGGATATGCAGACGATAGATCATGTAGTTACCGTGGTGGATGTAAAAGAAATCGTGGATGAAGCAATCGCTCATGCGAATAAAAAGACATTAAAACATTTCTTTGATGTTCTGTTTGCCAAGAGATATGACGATGAGGATATGATCATCCTCACTGAGAAAGATTTTGTATAACTATTCAGAGCCATGTAAACATTGACGAATGGGCGTCGAATGCTTGCATTCGTAAGAACATTTATCAATGTTTATAGGGCGAAGTAATCACATGAGCAAAAGGAAAGCATTGAAAATGCGATTTTGCGAATGGGGTTCTGAATAGTTAAAAATATATAGCGGGAGGCGCAGCTATGACGAAGGAGAAGGTATTTATTTCCGAAGCAGATCAGTATCTTTTTGCCCAGGGGACCCATTATGATATTTACAAAAAACTGGGTGCACATCTGTCGGTGGAAGACGGCGTGCAGGGAGTCTATTTCGGAGTATGGGCACCAAATGCAGCACAGGTGAATGTCATCGGTACATTCAATGAATGGAACGAGGAATCGCATCCCATGCAGAAGCTGGGAGAGGGCGGTATCTGGGGGCTGTTCATTCCCGGCGTGGAAGAAGGAACAATGTATAAGTTCCTGATCTATGCGAGGGATGGCAGAAGGCTGTACAAAGCCGATCCTTTTGCCAATTATGCGGAGTACCGGCCGGGCACTGCATCTATCGTTACCGATATTACAGGCTTTGACTGGAGAGATTCCAAGTGGATGGAAGCCCGGGACAAAAAGGATATGAATAAAGAGCCTATGGCGATCTACGAATGCCATATCGGTTCTTTTATGAAGCATCCTAACAACGGTACCGCCGAAGGATTCTACAATTACCGGGAGTTTGCGGACCGGATCATAGAATATCTGAAGGAGATGAAGTATACCCATGTAGAACTGATGGGTATTGCAGAGCATCCGTTTGACGGTTCCTGGGGATATCAGGTGACTGGTTATTATGCACCGACATCCCGGTATGGAACACCGGAAGATTTCGCATGGATGATCAATTATCTGCATAGAAATAAGATCGGTATCATTCTGGACTGGGTACCGGCCCATTTCCCGAAGGATGCACATGGACTTGCTGATTTTGACGGAACTGCGACGTATGAATATGCAGATCCAAGACTTGGAGAACATCCGGACTGGGGAACAAAAGTGTTTGACTTTGGAAAAAATGAAGTCCGCAATTTCCTGATCTCCAATGCATTGTTCTGGATTGAAAAATTCCATATAGACGGACTTCGTGTAGATGCTGTTGCGTCTATGTTATATCTGGATTATGGACGGAAAGATGGCGAATGGGTAGCGAATAAGTATGGCGAGAATAAGAACCTTGAAGTGATTGATTTCTTCAAACATTTGAACTCTGTTGTTCTTGGAAGAAATCCGGGAGCACTCATGATTGCAGAAGAATCTACAGCATGGCCGAAGGTTACCGGTGATGTGGAAGAAGGCGGTTTAGGTTTCAGCCTGAAGTGGAATATGGGATGGATGCACGATTTCACGGAATATATGAAGCTGGATCCATATTTCCGTAAGGATAATCATCATCTGATGACATTTGCCATGAGTTATGCATACAGTGAGAATTATATCCTGGTATTGTCGCATGATGAAGTGGTACATCTTAAGTGTTCGATGCTTAATAAGATGCCGGGACTGGGATTTGATAAATATGCTAACCTTAAAGCCGGTTATGCATTCATGATGGGACACGCCGGTAAGAAGCTTCTTTTCATGGGGCAGGAATTCGCACAGCTTCGTGAATGGAGCGAGGAAAGAGAACTTGACTGGTTCCTGTTGGCTGAGCCGGAGCATCAGCAGATGAAAGAGTGGGTAAAAGCGTTGCTTCATCTGTATAAGAGTCATAAGGCGATGTATGAGATGGATCAGAGCTGGGAAGGATTTGAATGGATCAATGCGGATGATGGATACAGAAGTATCTATAGTTTCATGAGACATTCCAAAGGTGCAAAGAAGAATCTGTTGTTCGTCTGCAACTTTACGCCGATGGCAAGAGATGATTACAGAGTCGGAGTTCCGAGAAAGAAACAGTATAAGTTGATTCTGAACAGTGATGAGGAAAAATACGGCGGAACCGGAGAGGTAAGGAAGAAGATCTATAAGGCTGAGGCAAAAGAATGTGATGGAAGACCGTATTCATTTGCTTATAAGCTGCCGCCTTACGGAGTTGCTGTGTTTGAATTTTAAGAGGAGTAATTTTAGGATTATTTAAATTTTGGAATAGAGAGATTTTAATTTGAATGAAGTAAAATAAAAAACGCCGGGAAGTTTTTTAAGCTTCCCGGTGTTTTTATACCAAAGTATGCAAGAAAAGCTGCCAGTGGCAGGGTTGCTGGATTGTCATTATAATTCGTTTGTTACTATAATTACCTGCTAATGCTTATGTCTAGTTGGCAGAGCCGTTAGCTGTGGAATCAGACGTATCAGAGTTGGAAGAATCTGATTCGCTGCTGCCTGGTAAGCTGCTCTGAGTATCGGACTGATCATCGGCACTGTTATTCAGTGAAGAATCATCAGCAGAGTTGTCTGTTGTGCCGGCATCTGAAGAATCTGCATCACTGTTCAGAGAATCATTCTGTGTGTCGTCAGACTGATCATCATCAGTATCTTTGCTGTCCTCTGTATTGGCATCGTTTTTGCTCTTATCTGAATTGTCTTTTTTAGAATCGCTTCCGCCGAACAGATCCTTGAAGAATTTCTTGATCTTGCCCCAGAATCCGCTGTCATCGCTGTTGTCATCCGAACTGCTGTCGGAAGAATTATCTGCGCTGTCGGAATTGTTCGAAGAAGAGTTGTCGGAAGAATCCAGTGTGCTGTTACTTACGACATCATCGCCGAGTGCACTGTCATCCGTATTGTTGATGATTCCGCCATCAGAGCTGTCACTGCCGCCGAAGATTCCTTTGATGGAATTCCAGAGGTTGGAGAAGAATCCCTCGCTCTTTCCGTCGATGTTGTTCAGTGTATTCTTCAGTGCTTTGACATCATAGTCATACTGGGAAATGTTCTTTAACAGTTCAGTGATCTTGTCGATCTGTTCCTGTGTCAGAGTGACATCGTTATTCTTGGCAGCATCTTCCACTGCATCCTGAATATCGTTTTCATCTTTTAAGCCGTCTTCAATAACGCTTTCTTTGGCATCATTCATGACATCTTCGGCTTTGTCCTGTCCGATATCATTTGCCAGATCTCCTGTTGTGACAAGTTCGTCGGTTGCGGCAGCCTTCTGATCTTCGTTCAGAGTTGTTCCGGTGGCTTTCTCATAAGCCATCATGATTCCTGTCAGTGCGCCTGTTCCGGATACTTCGACCGGAGAAGCAGCGATAACGTTACAGTTCTCAACACCGGATGTAAGAAGTGTACTGGAGATCATAGAACTCGTAACATAAGTTAAGTTGGAAACCTTTACTTGGATTCCGCCGCTTGTGGTCGGCTCTACATATGAACAGCTGTAGGTACGGGTACCGATCTGTTCTTCCGGAGCGACCCCTTCGAGATATTTTCTTTCATCTGCATTGGTAACTTCGATGACTTCTGCTTTGTCAGAAGAGGTACCAAAGTACTCATACATGGAATTCTTCTGTGAATCTGACAGGTTGGCTCCAAGTGTTACAACTTTAGATGAATCTGCCTTTACGACCAATGGTGCCGCAGTAGAACCAAGTACAACTGCCATGGCAACTGGTAATGCTCTTTTTAAATTTTTCATAATGCGTGGTGTGTTCACCATGCCCCCTTTTTATTAAATATATTTATCCCTGTTACTTCTTAAATATAGCATAAAAAACTATGTTTTCCTAGGAAATATAAATTAACTATTTCTAAAGATTTTCTGTAGACGTGCGTCAAAATCGTTCTGTGATATCATCCCCTGCATGACAGCGATCAGTTCCTGGTCTTTGAAAAAGAGAAATGTCGGAAGAAGATCTGTCTGATACTCAGCTGCGAGAAGTCCGGATTCTGTGGTCTCTACTTCAAAAAAGCGAATGCTGCCGGAATATTTTTTCTGATATTTTTTTTCGAGATCTTCTATAATGGGACGCATCATTGCACATTTTCCACACCAGACGGCGTAGAACATGACTACGGCAAACACGGGATGGTCCGTGCTTTCACCCGCCGGTGCATCGGAAGAAAGCTGCCAGTGACAGGCCCTGAAGCTTTCAAAGTTTTGTGTCGTCAGATGTAACATAAGCTTCCACCCTTTCACAGGATTACAGGAGCATAAGATATGCTCTCTATTAATATATGAAAGGAAAGGGAAGAGGTTCCTTTATCTGCGTTTTGCGATCAGTTTGCAGATCGGATTGCCCATGGAAGAGAATTTTGCTTCATATTCGGTCATAATATTTCCCTGGTTCATCTTACTGTCATTATGAAGATCATAGGAAAGCTGATCCAGAACGAACAGTTCGGAAGTCTTAAGTTCTTTTACGGAAAAGTCGAAGAGCGGACGGTTGTCTGTCTTGAATTCTACGGTTCCGTCTGCAGTCAGGACTTTGTCATAAAGCTTGAAAAATTCGTTGGATGTCAGTCTTCTTCTTGCATGGCGGGCCTTTGGCCATGGATCGGAGAAGTTCAGGTAGATACGGGATACTTCCGCCGGGGCGAATACCGTCGGCAGGTCATTCGCATCCATACAGATGAATCGGATGTTGGCAGGAGCTTTTCCTTCGGCTTCCAGTTCCTGGAATTTCTCAACGGCACGTAATAAGACGCTGGAATAGCGTTCGATGCCGACGTAGTTGATCTGTGGGTTTTCGGCTGCGAGAGTCAGAAGAAACTGACCTTTTCCCATACCGATCTCGATATGCAGTGGTCGTTCATTTTGGAACTCCTGATTCCAGTGTCCGCATAAGCTTTCCGGATTCTTAACAACTTCTTTGCAGGCTTCGAGAACGCTCTCTGCACGTGGTATATTTCTAAGACGCATATGTGTGTTCCTCCTTATAATCAATGGATTTGCAAGGATTTTCTGACATTTTGCAAATCGTTCTTAGTTTAGCGTCTGTGCAGGAAAAAGTCAATGGAAGTGGAAATTGTCAGAAGAATTGAGAAAAATAATACAATATATACAAAATGATAGTGGTAATTTTAGAAAATAGGTGTATTATTATAACATGGATAAAAAAGTAACAATTATTCGTTGTGAAATGTGCAAAAAGGAGGGCGGCTTATGAACTCTGTTATTGAGAAATTAGCTGAAGTGGAAGAAACGGCGGAGGCGATCGTAGAGCATGCCAGACAGCAGAAAAGTGAAATTGAAAAACAGATACAGGAAGAAAGGAATCAATTTGACCGAGATCTGGAAGAAGAAACACAGAAAAAACTGGAGAAGATAAAAGAAAAGTCGCAGCAGGAAGTAGAGAAGGTTCTGGACCGGGAACGGAAGAAGAACCAGACTGCAATTGATGCGCTGAAGCAGGAATATGAAGAAAATCACGAGATTTATGCAGAGGAAATCGTAAGACATATGATCGAGGTGTAGTGTATGGGAAATGTGATGGCTTACAGTGGGATTACGACAAAGGTACGTGCAATGTCGGCAAAGCTTTTGGCAGCGGAGGATTATGACACAATTGCCGGACTTGGGACAGTAACGGAAGCAATTGAATATCTGAAAGACAAGACGGCATATGCACCTTATGTGAATCGGATGGACATTTCTCTGTATCACAGGGGAAATGTGGAGAAGATCCTGTATCAGTCTCTGTTCGATGATTATTCGAGACTCTTCCGTTTTGCCGGAATGAAACAGAAGACATTCTTAAAATTATACTGGAAACGTTATGAGATTGATCTGATCAATTATTGTCTGAGAATTGTGTTCAATCATTATGACAAGCCGTTTGACCTGGAATATAAGAAAGAGTTTTTTGACAGATATTCACAGATTTCCATTGACCGGTTGATAACTTCGAAAAATATTGATGAGCTTGTGGATAACTTACGGGATACGGAGTATTATGATGCACTTGCCAGAATTAAAGATTCCGGAGCGGGAACGCTTTTTGATTATGATCTGGCACTGGATCTGTATTATTTTTCCACCATGTGGAAAAAGGGAAAAAGGGTTCTGAAAGGACATGAGCAGAAGATATTCTTAAAGGACTATGGAATGAAGATCGATCTTCTGAATCTTCAGTGGATCTACCGTGCGAAGAAGTATTATCATATGCTTCCGCCGGATATCTATTCGATGACGATCCCGATCCACTATCGGATAAAAGTAGAAGAATTCAAGACACTGGTGGAGACGCCGACACTGGAACAGTTTGAAGCAGAAGTGGAAAAGACGTACTATGCAGGAAAATATAATTATATGCAGACGGATAAAACACTGGAACAGATGTACCGCGACTGCCTGCGGAAGTTGTACCTGACTGATAAAAGGAATGATCCGTATTCGATCGCGATCGTCAATACGTATCTGTTCCTGAAAGAAGAAGAAATCTATAAACTAACGACAGCCCTTGAGTGTATCCGTTACGGTTTGACGAAGGGAGAGACATTAGGATACTTAGGAGGTGTGAATCAATGATTGTTAAGATGAAGTTCTTAAGCATCAGCGGACCGAAGAATGATATCGACCGTGTCTGCGAGGTGTATCTGTCGAAATACGAGATGCAGCTTGAGAATGCGGCGGCGGAGCTTAAGACGACCGACAACCTGCAGCCTTTTGTGGAAGTTAATCCATACAAAGAGCCGCTTGCGAAGGCAGAACAGTTCAGCGCACTGTTAGCGGATGAAGACCAGAGGATCGATGTATCGATGAATCAGGAGGATATGCTGAACCTGATCCGGGATGTCAATCATGACTATCTGGATCTGCTGGAGAAGAAAGAGTTAACGAAGAAGCAGGTAGATGAATACAAAGAAAAGCTTCTGATTATGGAGCCGTTCCGGACACTGGAACTGGATATGCAGAAATCATTAAAGTATAAATATATGAAAGTCCGGTTCGGACGGGTAGATGTGAATTATTACAAACGTCTGGAAAAATATTTATTTGATGATCTGAATGCGGTATTTATCGAAGGTACGAGGAATGAAAATTATGTATACGGATGTTATTTCGTATCGAATGCGGATTCCAGTAAGGTGGATTCGGTATTCAATTCCTTACATTTTGAAAGGATTGCAATTTCATCCGAATACATAGGAACGCCGGCGCAGGCCTGTGAAGAGCTTGAAAAAGAAATTGAAGAAAAACAGAAAGAGATTGCTGGGATTAAAAAACAGATCAGTGAGCTGATGGCAAAGAATGCCGCAAAGCTCCGAGGTGCGAAGACGCGTCTGGAAGAACTGGCTACGAACTTTGATGTCCGCAAGCTGGCGGCAAGGATCGAAGAGGGAGATAATAAAGAAGACTATTACATCCTGTGCGGATGGATGGGCGAAGATGATGTGAACAAATTCCTGGCGGAATCGAAGAATGATGATAAGGTATTCGTTGTTGTAGAAGAAGACAAGGAGAAATTCTTCGGAGAGCCGCCGACGAAGCTTAAGAATCCAAGGTTCTTCAAGCCGTTCGAGATGTTCATCCGGATGTACGGGCTTCCGGCAAATGATGAGATGGATCCGACGATGTTCGTGGCACTGACGTATACATTTATCTTTGGTGCGATGTTCGGGGATGTCGGCCAGGGCTTATGCCTGTTTGTATTCGGCGGGCTTTTGTACCTGATTAAGAAGATCAACCTGGCTGGGATCATATCCATTGCGGGACTGTTCTCAACATTCTTTGGATTCATGTTCGGAAGTATCTTCGGATTCGAAGATGTGATACAGGCACACTGGTTAAGGCCGGTGGATGCGATGACGAACCTGCCGTTTATCGGACAGCTCAACACAGTATTTGTGGTTGCCATTGCATTTGGCATGGGACTGAATATCCTGGTGATGATCTTTAACGTGATCAATTCGATCAAGAGTCATGATGTGGAAAATATGTTATTTTCCCATAATGGAATCGCGGGACTGGTGTTCTACGGATTCCTGGTGCTGACGATCGTGCTTTACATGACGGGACATAAGGTTCCGGGCAATATCCTGATGGTGATCTTCCTGGGAGTTCCGGTGATCTTGTTCGTATTCAAGGAACCGCTGGGAAATCTGGTGACAAAGCAGCATAAGAAGATGGAAGAGGGCAAGGTAATGTTCTTCGTGCAGGCGTTCTTCGAACTGTTCGAGACGATGCTGAGCTATTTCTCCAATACCATTTCTTATGTGCGTATCGGTGCATTTGCCGTCAGCCATGCGGCGATGATGGAGGTTGTGCTGATGTTATCCGGCGCAAGTGCGGGACACACGAACTGGATCGTGTTCGTGCTTGGAAATGTGCTGGTGTGCGGACTGGAAGGTCTGGTCGTCGGTATCCAGGTACTGCGTCTGGAATATTATGAGATGTTCAGCAGGTTCTATAAGGGAACCGGACGGGAGTTCAAGCCGTTTCACAGCCAGAGTGATGAAAAGTAAAGGAACGATTTAAGCGATTTTGTGATCCAGAGGATAAATCGCCATGCGTTCGAAAGAAGCTGCCAGTGGCAGGTTCTGTAGAGGAAAAATAATAAGACAGAATTCAGAGATATATTTACAGGAGGACAAAAATATGAGCCTGACAGTTAGATTATTGTTAATTGCAACATTGTTACTTAGCATTGTAATTCCATTCGGATATTTCCTGATCGGACAGAGGACGAAGAAGCGTTATAAAAGGGCCATCGGCACGAATGTATTTTTCTTCTTTAGTACTGTCTTGATCGCGGGAATCATGCTCTTTGCGGGAGATCCGGTACAGGCAGCAGAAGCAGCCGGCAATACGGCATCGAACGCAACCGGATTCGGATATCTGGCAGCAGCACTTTCAACCGGTCTTTCCTGCGTCGGTGGTGGTATCGCCGTTGCAAGTGCAGCAAGTGCGGCTCTTGGGGCAATCAGCGAGGATTCCAGTGCACTTGGTAAGTCACTGATCTTCGTAGGTCTTGCAGAAGGTGTGTGTCTGTACGGACTGATCATCTCCTTCATGATCTTAGGTAAATTGTAAGATGAAGATGTATCTGATCAGTGATAATATCGATACTCTGACAGGAATGCGTCTCGCAGGGGTAGACGGAATCGTGGTACATGAAAGAGAAGAACTCCGGTGTGCGATCGAGAATGCCATGGAGGATAAGGATGTAGGTGTGATTCTGCTGACGGAGAAATTCGGAAGAGAATTCCCGGACCTGATAGACGAGATCAAGCTGGAGCGGACGATGCCGCTTCTGATCGAGATTCCTGACAGACACGGGACCGGACGTAAGAAAGATTTTATCACGTCGTATGTAAATGAAGCGATAGGGTTGAAATTATAGACAGGAAGAAGGTGGCACATTTGACAAACGAAGAGAAGATCACGCATATCCGGACGGCGGCGATGGAAGAAGCAAGAGCGGAGGCGAATGCGATCGTAAAGCAGCATGAGGATGCGCTTCGAAGTGTGTTCGAACAGCATCAGATCGAAGCCAGACGGCAGTCGGAGACGAGAGTGCGTGCAGAGAGTGTGACTGCGAAACAGCAGCTGAACATGGCAATGTCAAAGGCGCAGCTTGAATTAAAACGTGAGATGGGAAAGACGCAGACAGAACTTAAGACGGAACTGTTCGAAGAAGTGCAGTTAAAGCTTCTGGCGTTCATGAGAACGGAAGAGTATAAAGAAGTTCTGATCCGTTATATAGAGAAAGCAGCACAGTTTGCATCGGGGATGGCGATGACGATCTATATCAATCCGTCTGATGCAGACAAGAAGACATATCTGGAAGAACGTACGGGAATGACGCTGACGATCAGCAAAGTGGATTTTATCGGCGGGGTGCGTGCGGTTGTGCCTGAGAAGAATGTCCTGGTGGACTATGCATTCAAAGGTGCACTGGAGAATGAATACCAGAAATTCCAGTTCCGGGGAGGTGTAAAGGGTGAGTAGCGGAAAGACAGAAAAGATATATGGCATCAACGGCCCGGTCATTTACCTGAAAGGGAAGACGGATTTTAAGATGTCGGAAATGGTCCATGTGGGAGAAGAAAAGCTGGTTGGCGAAGTCATTTCCCTGGATAAGGACCGGACGACGGTACAGGTGTATGAGGAGACTTCCGGACTGCATCCGGGAGAACTTGTGGAAGGTACGGGAGCGGCAGTGTCGGTTACGCTGGCACCCGGCATCCTGAATAATATCTTTGACGGTATTGAGAGACCGCTGGAGCGGATCGCTGACAAGGGCGGTGCATTTATCACCCGTGGTGTCAGTGTGGACGCACTGGACCGTCAGAAACTCTGGGAGACGCATATCACAGTGGCTGAAGGCGATATGGTACAGGGTGGAACGATCATTGCGGAAGTGCCGGAGACGCGGGCTATCGTGCACAAATGCATGGTTCCGCCGGGAGTAGAAGGGACTGTTGTATCGATGGTTCCGGATGGTGAATATACAATTGATGAGACGCTGGTTACGATTGAACTGTTCAATGGAGAAAAACGAGAACTTTCGATGACACAGCACTGGCCGATCCGTGTACCGAGACCGGTGAACCGGAGATTCCCGGCAAGTGTGCCGCTGGTAACAGGACAGCGAATTCTGGATACGATGTTCCCGATTGCAAAAGGTGGAACGGCTGCGATCCCGGGAGGATTCGGAACGGGTAAGACGATGACCCAGCATCAGATCGCAAAATGGTCGGATGCGGATATTATCATATATATCGGATGCGGCGAGCGTGGAAATGAGATGACACAGGTTCTGGAAGAGTTTTCGGAGCTGGTCGATCCGAAATCGGGTAATCCATTGATGGACAGAACGACGCTGATCGCCAATACATCGAACATGCCGGTAGCTGCCCGTGAGGCGTCCATTTATACCGGACTGACACTGGCGGAATATTACCGTGACATGGGGTATGATGTGGCGATCATGGCGGATTCGACATCCAGATGGGCAGAGGCACTGAGAGAGCTTTCGGGACGACTGGAAGAGATGCCGGCGGAGGAAGGATTCCCGGCGTATCTGGCATCGAGACTGTCGGCATTCTATGAAAGAGCCGGCATGATGCAGACGTTAAATGGTGCGACAGGATCGGTCTCTATCATCGGAGCGGTATCTCCGCAGGGAGGAGATTTCTCTGAACCGGTTACGCAGAATACGAAGCGTTTCGTGCGCTGTTTCTGGGGACTGGACAAATCACTGGCGTATGCGAGACATTTCCCTGCGATCCACTGGCTGACAAGTTACAGTGAATACCTGAACGACTTAAGCGGCTGGTATTCGGATCATGTATCGCCGAAATTCGTTGATTACCGGAACCGTCTGATGGCGATCCTGAACCAGGAGAGCAGCCTGATGGAGATCGTAAAACTGATCGGCGGGGATGTGCTTCCGGATGACCAGAAGCTGATCCTGGAGATTGCGAAGGTGATTCGTCTGGGATTCCTGCAGCAGAATGCATTTCATAAGGATGATACGTGTGTATCACTTGAGAAGCAGTTCAAGATGATGGATGTTATTCTGTATCTGTATAAGACGAGCCGGAAACTGGTGGCGATGGGGATGCCGATGTCGGTGCTGAAGGCAGAAGGTATATTTGAGAAGGTCATTGCGATCAAGTATGATGTGCCGAATGACAATCTGCAGTTACTGGATCTGTATAAACTGGATATTGATGACTTTTATAACCGCGTCATCGAGAAAAATGCGTAAAGGGAGGGACGTAAGATGGCAATAGAATATCTTGGACTGAGCAGCATTAATGGCCCTCTCGTCGTACTGGAAGGCGTGGAAAATGCATTTTACGATGAGATCGTGGAATTTATTGTAGATCATGATACGAGGAAAATGGGACGTATCGTGGAGCTGGATGAAGATAAGGCCGTAATCCAGGTATTTGAAGGAACAGAAAATATGTCGCTGGATAATACCCACACGAGGCTTACGGGACATCCGATGGAAGTTGCCGTGTCAGAGGAAATGCTGGGCCGTACATTTAACGGGATCGGGGAAGCAATCGATGGCCTTGGACCGATCACAGATGCTGAGAAGCGGGATGTAAACGGACTTCCGCTGAATCCGGTCAGACGGGAATACCCGAGAAACTATATCCGTACCGGAATTTCGGCAATTGACGGACTGACGACACTGATCCGCGGGCAGAAGCTTCCGATATTCTCAGGAAACGGACTTCCGCATGATCAGCTTGCGGCACAGATCGTCAAGCAGGCTTCGCTTGGTGACAATTCGGATGAACAGTTCGCAGTTGTATTCGGAGCAATGGGTGTGAAGCACGATGTGGCGGAATTCTTCCGTAAGACATTCGAGGAAAGCGGTGTGGCAGACCATGTGTGTATGTTCTTGAACCTGGCGAATGACCCGGTGGTGGAGCGTCTGATCACGCCGAAGGTAGCACTGACGGTAGCAGAGTATCTGGCATTTGAGAAAAATATGCATATTTTGGTTATCCTGACGGATATGACTTCCTTTGCAGAAGCTATGCGTGAAGTATCGTCTTCGCGTGGCGAGATTCCGTCAAGAAAAGGATATCCGGGATATTTATACAGTGAACTGGCAACGATCTATGAACGTGCCGGTATTGTGGACGGGGCAAATGGTTCGGTGACGCAGCTTCCGATCCTGACGATGCCGAATGATGATATCACACATCCGATCCCGGACCTTACCGGATACATTACAGAAGGACAGATCGTACTGGACCGTAATCTTCACGGTCAGGCAGTCTATCCGCCGATCAGTATCCTGCCATCGCTTTCGCGTCTGATGAAGGACGGTATCGGAAAAGGATACACGAGAGAAGATCATCAGGATCTTGCAAACCAGTTATTCTCCGCTTATGCGAAGGTCGGAGAGGCGAGAAACCTTGCTTCCGTTATTGGCGAGGATGAATTGTCGCCGATTGACAAGCAGTATCTGAAGTTCGGTGAAGAATTTGAAAAACGTTATATCGGGCAGGGACCGACGGAGAACCGTACGATGATGGAGACTTTGGATCTTGGATGGGAACTGCTTGGACTTCTGCCGAAGGAAGAACTGGACCGTATTGATACGAAGCTGATTGAGAAGTACTGGAAGGATACGCGGGATACGCTGGTGACAGAAGAGTAGGAGGGATGCATATGGATCCGAGAGAATTTCCTACCAAGGGAAATTTGATGCTTGCGAAGAATTCTCTGATGCTTGCGCGTCAGGGCTACGATCTGATGGATAAGAAGCGGAATATTCTTCTGAAAGAACTGATGGGACTGATCGATGAGGCAAAAGATATTCAGGAAGAGATCGATGCGACATTTACAAAAGCATACGCCTGCCTGCAGCGTGCCAATATCGAACATGGAATCAGCAAAGTTCAGGAGCTGGCATTTACCGTTCCGATCGAAGACTCTCTGAAGATGCAGACCAGGAGTATCATGGGAACCGAGATTCCGCACATTAAGTACGATGCGAAACAGAATGATCTGACGTATTCGTTCAGCACAACGCATGAGTCGGTGGATATCGCAAGAGAAGCCTTCCGGGAAGTGAAAGAGCTTACGATCAAGCTGGCAGAGGTGGAAAACTCGGCGTACCGCCTGGCGGCAAATATCAAGAAGACACAGAAGCGGGCAAATGCGCTTAAGAATATTACGATACCGATGTATACGAATCTGGTGCATACGATCAGTAATGCACTGGAGGAGAAAGAGAGAGAAGAATTTACGCGGTTGAAAGTAATAAAGAGGATGAAAATGTAGAAAAATGTAAAATAGGCCGGTAGATTTCTGAAAATCTCCCGGCTTATTTTAACGACAAATTTTGCAGAGTAATTCCAGTTATCCCCAACAAAAGAGGAGTTATCCACGGGAAACTGTGGATAACTCCTCTTTTGTCTGATAATTCCGCCGCATTAATCGACATAGAATGACAATGATTATAATGAACGGGATTTTTCTGTACTTACATTGATGCATTCAATTACAGCACCACGCATACCAGCCTTTTCGAGAGCTTCGCAGCCTTCGATGGTTGTTCCGCCCGGTGATGTAACCATGTCTTTTAACTCGCCCGGGTGGATTCCTTTTTCGAGAATCATCTTTGCAGTACCAAGGCAGGTCTGTGCTGCAAGGCGGTATGCCGTTGCACGCGGGAGTCCCTGCTTTACACCGCCGTCAGCCATGGGTTCAATGAACATAGCTACATAAGCAGGACCTCCGCCGCTTAAGCCACAGGCTGCATCTAAGAGGTGCTCCGGAATCATTTCTACCACACCGATCGTGCTGTAGATAGATTTTGCTGCTTCTAATTCGTCCTCTGTCAGATCGTTGTCGGAGCAGAGTGCAAATGCACCTTCGAATACCATTGCAGGGGTGTTAGGAAGAAGTCTTAAAATTCTAGGTGTGCCATCGATCATATTCTGGAGTCTCTCGACAGTGACACCGGCTACGATGGATATCAAAGCTTTTCCATCCAGGGCTTTTTCGCACTGTGACAGAGCTTTAAGGAGTCAGCTTATGAAGCTCCCACGCTTTCTCAATACTTCCCGGTGTTTCCATCAATAATTTCGTACCTTCTGCCATACATCTTGCAACATAGAGCATACCTTTCTGTCCGATAGTCATACCGGCCTGTTTGGCAGCAGCCCAGTGATGAAGCGGGGTGCCTTTACACATCGTAGCGGCACTTAAGGTGATCAGCGGAACCGTGTGGCTGACCTGTGAAGCATCTGTGCCGATAGCGATCGGAACCGGCTCGTCTTCAAGCGGTTCCAGGCCGGAGAATAGTGTCCCGTCATTGATGAGCCCGGCTTCTTCTGTAATCTGCTTTGCGAAATCCAGTTCTTCCGGTGTATAAGTCGGTGTCGGGACTTGGGTCATGGCATCGTAATATAATTCTGTCAGTACCCGGTTAACTTTCATCTCACTGCAGCTTGCAACCAGTTCGATATCGACGGTGGTGTCTGTCATAAGAGCGGCACCTCTTGCGCAGTTGTCTACACGTTCGCTTGCATCTTCGGTGCGGGAACGTAAGTAGGAGCGGATGAAATAATTTGTCTTCGTGATATCCGGAACAACATTTGCCGGAAGGCCGTTATCAATGTAGGCATAATGCATACGGACATCTCCCGGTACGTGTTCACGGAGATAATTGACGCCTACATTCATGAGCTCGGCGGCATCCAGGGCACTGCGGCCTTTTTCCGGTGCTTTGGCAGCATGGGAACTAAGTCCGTGGAATGTGTAGTTCTTAATGTCCTGTGCCTGCCAGATATCGTTGCTGACACGGTTGCGGTCGAATGGATGCCAGGTAATAGCAACATCGAGGTCATTAAAGACTCCCTGATCGTTCATCACGATCTTGCCGGACATGATCTCTTCGGCCGGGCAGCCGTAGACGCGGATCGTTCCGGCAGCATCGGTTGCTTCCATATCGGCTTTTAATGCGCAGGCCGCTGCGGCAACAGCAGTTCCAAGCAGGTTGTGTCCGCAGGCGTGTCCGACACCTGCCAGAGCATCGTACTCAGCCAGGAATCCAAGGAGTGGTTTTCCACTTCCCCAGACTGCGGTAAATGAGGTGTCGATACCGGCTGTTTTCCATGTTATTTTAAATCCCTGGCTTTCCAGATAATCTGCCAGGCATTTGGAAGAAAGTGTCTCCTGATATGCAAGTTCCGGGTGATGGAAAATGTAATCGGCAGTATGTACAAGTTCTTCCTGATGATCGTCGAGCCAGCTGGCAATAATATTGTCAGGTGTATGTTCGGTTGTTAGTTTATTCAAAATATAGATACCTCCTCATAGAATCGGGTGTTTATCTATCATTTTAGCATAGAAAAACAGGATGTAAATAGATTTCATAGCTTTCTTATATGAAAAGTAAAAAATAATGTCAATAAGCAGCAAATTCTATTCAACCGGATAAAGACCGTTCAGTACATCCAGATATTCCTGTCCAAATGTCTCTACATAATCAGCAAGCGCAAGTTTAACTGCCTCTTCCCCTTTTTCACCAAGATTCAGGATCAGAGCCTGACTGACGGTATATTTTAAATGTGCTGTGTGGAAATTAAAATCTTTTATACAGGAAGTCCCAAGTTTGGCCTTTTTCTCAGCCAGTTCTTTTACCTCTTCCTGCGAGAGCGGGTGTCCCCAGTCGAATTCACAACGCTTGCCGCCCCAGCTCATAGATGTGGCAGTCGGTGTACAGACGAAGTCGGAACGGAAACCCTGGTAAACGGCATTATCTACATTGACGCAATAATATTTCCCATATTCGGTAATGTTATGCTTTTTCCATGCTTCACACCATGCACATTTTGCAATGTAAGTCTGAAGTGTCGGTTCGGTGCGAAGCGTTCCGAAGTCCATTTGTCCGGCGCAATCTGGTTTCCATTCACTGTATGCCTGATTGGTCATGGTAGTCAGTTCATCACCGTGTGCGAGTGCATTTGTCGCCATGCGGGCACCCCGCTCATTTCCATAGGTAGTCATTCCGGCAAGGATTGCGTCTTTTCCGGCTTCACCGCATAATTCAATTGCATGTTTGGCGAGAAATGCGAACATCATTGCGTGATGTTCGATTTTGCAGCTGACAGGACAGACTTTATTTTCATTTTCACTCATATTAAAAACTCCTTTCGATATTTGTAAGTGATAATCTATTTATTACAATACTACATTGTAGTGAAAAAGTCTCGAGAAAAGGCTTGATAAAAAGGAAAAAAGCGGTATGATAGTAAAAAAGAAAAAGCAATTACTTAAAAGTGAGAATAAAGTTGAAAATTAAAGAGGAAAAAAGTATGAGCAGGAAAAAGTTAAAAAATAGAAGACGAAAAGATCGTGCACAGAGAAAGATTCTGATTGCAGCAGTCTGCATAGCAGCAGTGATCATAGGTGTGGGAATCGGCGGGCATGTTATAAAAAAGAATGCCGGTAAAACGATGACAACGGCCGAGACGGAAAGTAAAAAGGCAGTATCAAAGAAAAAAGCAACTGCAAAAAAACTTACGATCAATGAGAATGAAACTGATGCATCCAATAAAGAAAATCAAGGCCAAAAAGATCAGGCAGATGACAGAAGTGAATTTGCAGTTCAACCAGGAAGAAAAGTGGGTACAACAGAACAATCGGATGAAAAAGTTGTCTATCTGACGTTGGATGACGGACCGTCTAAGAATACGCAGGCGGTGCTGGATATTTTGGATAAATACAATGCGAAAGCAACGTTTTTTGTTACAGGAGCCATGCCGGAATATAAAGATATGATCAAAAAGGCTTATGATAAGGGACATACGATCGGAATGCATACATATTCTCATGATTACGCAAAGGTGTATGCATCTGTTGATGCATATTTTCAGGATCTTGACCAGACTGGACAGCTTGTAAAAGAAGAGATCGGCTATGTTCCGTGTTTTATCAGATTTCCGGGAGGATCTTCGAATACCATATCTGCAAGTTACACGAAGGGAATTATGACAACGCTTACGCAGGAGGTTCAGGCAAGAGGATATCAATATTATGACTGGAATGGAAGTTCGGGAGACGGGGCCGTGAGAACAACGGAACAGCTTGTGGATCAGGCAACCAGTTTCCATGACAATAATATCATCCTGCTGTCACATGATTCCGAGACCAAAGATACAACTGTGGAAGCGCTGCCGAAAATTATTGAATATTATCAGTCACAGGGATATGTGTTCAAAGCATTGGATCTTAACAGCTATGTTGCACATCATGGTGTGAATAATTAATTATATATGTAGGGAAATGCGTTGATGGTTGTTGTACTTATGCTGAATAGAATAACGGAAGATCTGGCGGAAAACATGTAAATACAAAGAAGAAAAATGATGTTATCAACCAGAGTGAGACTACAAAGCCAGGTTCTGTCTCGTGAGGAGAACGGGTCTTGCCGGAAATATATTCAGACATTCCAAATGAAAATATTACACTGGAATAAAAAAGCAGGATGTCTAAGATCAGAAAATTCCGGCCGAGAATCCCGGAATATGTGTAAAAAACAGAAACAGTAAAAAACATTCCGAGAAGCACACCCAGATACCGACAGTAAAAGAACGGTAAAACAACCGGATGCAGAGACAGATATTCCCATATGCTTACGAATAAAAAAGGAAAATATAAAAGTTTCAAATGTTCCCACACGGATTCATTAACCGGGCAGAAAAGTGCAACGATTGGAGACTGCCCGGATAAAAAATACAGGAAATGATTCAGTGTTCCGAGAAAGGCAGCGACCAGGACAAAATGCAGAGCTGTGCCTTGAATGCAGGAGATAATCTCTGTGCAGACAGTATGAAAGATTTTTTTGAAGATTTAGGAAAACGTCTGAGCGAGACAGCAGAGGCAGTGACAGCAAAGGCAGGAGATGCGATTGAGATACAGAAATTAAAAGAGCAGATCAGAGAGCTTGCAAGAGGAAATGCAGAAGATCTGATGGAACTTGGTCAGAGTATTTATGACAGATTTGAGAATGGAGAAGAACTGGATGAGGCTTCCAAGGGACTGTGCGAGGCAATTGCAAGCCGCAAGGAAAGCATAGAAGAGTATGAGAATAAGATTGAAGGGCTCAAAGGTGCGTGTGAGTGTACACGGTGTGGCAAGATGGTTGCGAAAGATATGGCTTTCTGCCCATACTGCGGATCACCTGTAGTAGAGGAAGAAGATATTTTTGAAGCTGATGATCTGGCTCAGGAAGCAAGAGAAGAGGCAGAGGAAGCAGAAGAGATCG
>OLQB01000898.1_pt1 | contig 22384 bp, 20 predicted proteins | sample 1672681 | NCBI WGS metagenome assembly OLQB01 (sample SAMEA3136713, study PRJEB25190) | human gut metagenome | reverse complement strand
ATTATTGGCATCTGTAAGGCGAAAATCTTTGCTGTGAAATGTTGCAGCAATAATTTTCGCAGCTTTTTGTGCATCCGATACGCAGAAGTGGATGAACTTGGCGTTTTTCGCCTCCAATTCTTTCAGACTTTCTTCTTCTAGCAACTTGCCGTGGTCAATAATTCCCACATCGTCTGCAAGCAGAGAGATTTCCGAAAGAATATGACTGGAAATTAAAATGGTTTTACCGCTGGTATCACACAATTCTCGGATAAAATCTCGCACTTCCGCAATGCCGATGGGGTCGAGGCCGTTGGTGGGCTCGTCGAGCACGAGCAGGCGTGGCCGGGCGATCAGCGCCAGCGCGAGCCCCAGGCGCTGCCGCATGCCCATCGAGAAGCGCCCGGCGCGCTTCTTCCCGGTGTCCGCGAGGTCCACGGCGGCGAGCACCTCATCTACGCGGCTCTCGGGAAGGCCCAGCAGCGTGGTGCGCACGCGCAGGTTCTCGCGCGCGGTGAGGTTGGGGTAGAGCGGCGCCTCCTCGATGAGGCTGCCGATTGCGTAGAGGTCCTCGCGGCGCCAGGCGTGCCCGGCAAAGAGGATCTCCCCGGCCGTCGGCCGCAGCATCCCGCAGATCATCTTGAGCGTTGTCGACTTGCCGGCGCCGTTGGGGCCGAGCAGCCCGTACACCTCGCCCTCGCGGATATGAAGGCTCACGTCGGCCACGGCGTCCTGCGCCTGGTCGCCGCGGCCGAAGCGCTTGGTGAGCCCGCGCGTCTCGAGCATGTAACCCATGGGTTTATCCTTTCTCTTCCGGGCGCGCGGGCCGAGTCGCCGTGCCCGCGCGCCTTACCTTTCGGGTTCACCATCCATGGTGGGGCGCGTTTCTAACGAAGCTGTAACGGCCGTTGGGCTCTTTTGGCGCCAGCCCTTCTCGACCCGTACGCCACTCATGGTATGTTTATCGCGATAACAAGGACGGAGGTGCCCGTGGCACGCAATAAGTACCCGGAGGAGACGGTCGAGAAGATTCTCGACGTTGCCGAGCGGCTCCTCGTGGAGCGCGGCTACGAGCACACCACGATGATCTGAAGAGCAATACGCTAAATCGAAAAAGGCAAACCCTGGAGACGTGATTTTCGCCATAACGAGCAAGAATATCGAAGATGTCTGCACACCATTGGCGTAGGAAGGGGAACAGCCAGTTGCAATCAGCGGACACTCTTGCGCGTATGCGACCGAAAGCATTATCCCGAGATACCTAGCATATTTAATCAGGGCTGCCAGTGGCAGCGTGAGGGCAATCTAGGGGTGGCGGTTCTGCCCGCTGCCGTCCCGTGCTGATTCTGGCTTGCGAGGCGATTCTGCTATCCTGCGAGTTGAAAAGGTTCCACTCCGGTGACAAAAGCTCCCCTGCTCTTCCGCGAACAGCGGATAGCCGGGGTGGTCGTTTGTTAGTAGTGCTTTTTGAACGATAAAGTTACCGTGATAATCAAGCGGTTGACTGCCGTTGCCTAAGCAGTTTTATCATATCGTTGCCGCAGTCCCCGGCGCAGTGCGCAGCTCCTGCCGAATCTTCCGAAAGCGTTCCGGGACTTCGGCAAGCTCCATCTTCTGCGGGGCATCGACCGTACCCGCTTCCTTCGCCGTTTCGTAATACCAGCACTTGTAATCCACCATCTCCATGGTGTGCTGCAATTCCTCCATCTGCTGTTTCAGAACTTCTTGTTGGCGCCGGAACATGGCAAGGCGCAAATCGATGGTGTCGTCTCCTTGCAGCGCCATCTCGATGTACTGCCGGATGTCCTTGATGGACATCCCGGCTTTCTTCATGCAGCCGATCACCTGCAGCCATTCGATATCCGATTCCCGGAACATGCGAATGCCACCGGAGGAGCGCTCCACGAAGGGCAGCAGCCCCTCCTTGTCGTAGTAGCGCAAGGTGGACGCCGCAACCCCCAGCAGTTTCGCCATTTCCCCCACCGTATAGACCATCTGAAAACCCCTCCGAATTATTCCAGAATCCCCTTGACTTAAAGTTAACTTTAAGTTCTAGGATGCACATTAAGTTCAAAGGAAGCATGCTTCCAAACGGAATGATTGTCAATCGTAAGGAGGGGAATCGAACGTGAACAGGCCGTATGTTTTCTGCCACATGATGTGCGCTTTGGACGGAAAGATCATGGGCGGTTACATGGGAACGCCGCAGGGCAGAGCGGCGGGCGATGCGTTCTACGACATTGCCTTCGGGAAAGAGCCCTTTTACCATCACCAGGGTTGGCTATCCGGCAGGGTGACAACGGACGACAACTTCACCTTCTACAGGAAGCCGGACCTGGACGAAGATGTGCCGGCCGTTCCGGCAGGTGATTTCATCGCGCAGCCGGACTTCGGAATGTTCTATGTCTCCGTGGACCCCCACGGCAAGCTGGGGTGGAAAAGCAGCATCCTGCGCTATGTGGACACCACCGCCCATGTCGTCGAGGTGCTGACAGAGCAGGTCGGCAACGCCTACAGGGCATTTTTGAGAAAGCTGGGAATCTCGTACATCATCGCGGGAGAAACGGAGCTGGATCACGGTCTGGCCCTTTCCAAGCTGAAAGAAGAATTCAACATCGAGACCCTGATGTTGGGCGGTGGCGGCGTGCTGAACTGGTCGTTCCTGCAAGCGGGGATGTGCGATGAGATTAGCATCGTGTTGGCGGCGGCGGCAGACGGGAGCCCGGATGCGCCTCCGGTTTTCCGAGCCGCAGAAGGCATTTCGGAGAGTAAGGCCCTTGGCTTTACGCTGAAAGAGGCGAAGGCCATGGACGGCGGGGCGGTCTGGCTGCGCTATGGCGTGAATCGATAATCCTTGGCAGGAGGTTTCAATTATGAGGTATGAACGAAAAGAGCAGTTCGAGAAGGTCAACGCATTCGGCACGGGAACGGCGAACACCGCCTATGCCCAGTACTTCACCGGCGATTCGTTCCTGAATCCGCTGACCGATCCGGAAGGCGGCCTGTTCGCCGCCAACGTGACCTTCGAGCCGGGATGCCGCAACAACTGGCATATCCACCACGCGGACAAAGGGGGCGGTCAGCTCCTGCTCTGTACGGCTGGCGAGGGCTGGTACCAGGAGGAAGGCAAGGCCGCCGTCAGCCTGCACGAGGGCTCCGTCGTGATGATCCCCGCCAACGTCAAGCACTGGCACGGAGCGAAGAAGGACAGCTGGTTCAGCCATATCGCCGTGGAGGTTCCCGGCGAGAATTGCGAGAACGAGTGGTGCGAGCCGGTATCCCATGAAGAGTACGCAAGACTGTAGGGAGGAACGAAACATGGCAGTCAAGCAGACGGCGGGCAGAGATGCCCTGGGCGAATTCGCTCCGAAATTCGCGGAACTGAACGATGACGTGCTCTTCGGAGAGGTCTGGAGCCGAGAGGAGCAGCTCAGCCTCCGCGACCGCTCCCTCGTGACCGTCGTCGCGCTGATGGCTCAGGGGCTTACCGATGAGAGCTTCCGCTATCACCTGGCGGCGGCAAAGAAGAACGGTATTACAAAAGAAGAAATCGCGGAGGTCGTGACTCATGCAGCCTTCTACTGCGGCTGGCCCAAGGCGTGGGCGGCTTTCCGCATGGCAAAGGATATCTGGGGCGAGGAGCAGAACGATGATCTTGAATGAAACCTACCCGTTGGTAAACGGAGTTCAGGTTCCCAAGCTGGGACTGGGCACCTGGTTCATCGACGATGCCGAGGCGGCGGAAGCCGTTCGCGAGGCGGTAAAGCTGGGCTATCGCCTGATCGACACCGCACAGGCCTACGGAAACGAACGCGGCGTCGGCGAGGGCGTGCGCACCTGCGGCGTTCGCCGGGAAGAGCTGTTCGTCGCCAGCAAGATCGCGGCAGAGCTGAAGACCTACGAGGATGCGGCGAAGTCCATCGATGAGACGCTGGAGAGGATGGGGCTCGACTACCTCGACCAGATGATCATCCACTCTCCCCAGCCGTGGAGCGAGTTCCGTGTGGAAAAGCGCTATTTCGAGGAGAACAAGGAGGTCTGGCGTGCGTTGGAGGATGCGCAGGCGGCGGGCAAGGTCAAGGTAATCGGTGTGTCCAACTTCCTGCAAGATGACCTCGAGAACCTCCTGAGCTCTTGCCGCGTGATGCCCATGGTCAATCAGATCCTCCTGCACATCACCAACACCGATTCGGCATTGGTGGACTTCTGCAAAGCACAGGGCATTCAGGTGGAGGCATACTCTCCCATCGCCCACGGCGAGGCGCTGAAGAATCCGGCGATCGTTAAGATAGCAGAGAAGTACGGCGTATCTGCCGCCCAGCTCTGCATCCGCTATGTCCTTCAGCTTGGAGCCGTCGCGCTTCCCAAGACGACAGATCCCGCCCACATGGAAAGCAACGCAGACGTGGATTTAGCGATCTCCGAGGAAGACATGGAAACTCTCAAGAACATGGAGCGCATCGCCAACTATGGTGAATTCAGCGCATTTCCCGTGTTCAGCGGAAAGCCTCTTGCATGAGGAGAAAGCGTGAAATGAAAACCTTGATTCTGTACTACTCCTACGGAGGCAACACGAAGCGCATCGCCGAGGTGATCCAGAGGGAAATCGGCGGGGATATTGCTCGTATGGATACGGTTGTTCCCTACGATGGCGATTATGATGAGGTTGTCAATCAGGGGCAGCGTGAGATTGCCGAGGGTTATTGCCCGGAACTGAAGCCGCTGCACATTGGCTGGAGAGATTACGACACCATCATCCTGGGCTCTCCTGTCTGGTGGTACACCTTTGCGCCCGCCATGCGCAGTTTCCTGGAGCGGGCTGACCTGACCGGGAAGATCGTGTATCCGTTTGCCACCAATGGCGGCTGGCTGGGACACGCGCTGAAGGACTTTGAGGAAGCCTGCAAAGGCGCAATCGTGAAGCCGGGCCTCGATGTGCAGTTCGATGAATCCATGCTCCGTACTTCTGAGAAAGATATTCAGGCATGGATTAATGCAATCTGCAGATAATCGATCTACAGCTTTCGGCATCCGCCACAGAGCTGGCAAGGATTTGGGACGATCCCAAAAATGCAAACAGAGCGTTCCGACTTTCCGACGGAACGCTCTTCGCTCCCTTCGTGCCCTTTTTCCTCGCCTTCACCGGGCGACCCGGGAGCTGGGGCTGGCAGACGCCTCTCTGCTCTTCGTCCACAACGTCCAGGGAAATCTTGCGGTCAACCGCCTGCTCGGTTGGAGGCGAGGGCCCGAGTTCGCCCACGCCCAGGAGCTGCTCAGCGCCTATTCCGAAGGGGGCATGCGGGCGGTATCGGCTCGTCACGATTCCCGTAGTTGATCTTGACTGTGGACTCCTTACAAGTCTTGCTCGAGATTGAGCGGAGACTGGGCCCTGCCGAATCGGAGCTATGGCGACCAAAAATGTTGCCAGAAGACGCCGTCGACACTGTTTGCGATGGGGTAGAGCTCGATGGCGGTTCGGCACAGTCTGTTTCGACGGTTTCGCGGGGCGTTGATGGCGTGAAGGCGGCCGTTGGAAAGAAACTCATTTCCGTGGGGAAGAAACTTCTCGGTGAGTAAAGCTCATCGGAGCGGGGATAGAGCTTTGTCTGCGGGGTACGAAATGCTGGCTAGTGGTTGCGACGCCTTGTTGCGGAAATGCCAACTGCCGCGACTACACCACCGGCAACATTCAGGGCTGCCGCTATCGCGCTGTTGTCGCCCGTCGCGGGTAGGGTGGTCTCGGCTGGTTTAACTGCCGTTACTGCCTTGGTGGAAACGGGATTTGCCGCGGGCTTTTCTGTCTTGGGCTGCGGTGTGGGCTCGGGCTTGGTTTCCGGTTCGGGTTTGACCTCTGGGATCGGCTTAACACTTGGATCGGGTTTGGAACCGCTCGTATCGGTTGCAATCAAGTGCACGTCGCTGTCGAAGACGTAACGGATGTAGTAATCGTGCCGCCTTTCGTGCATAATCCCCTGCCCGCTGTCGAAGTCACGGTCAACGTGTGTGCCAAGGTAGGTTGAGCTGTTGAGGTCCAGCCTGTAAGGGATTTGGTCGTCGGCGTAACTGCCTGTAAAGACTACGGTTGCTCTAACGTGATTGTCAATCATGGTCAGGGCAATAGAGACGCTGGCCTCTTTGGGGTTCTCGGTTTTTATAAGGCCTTCGGTATCGGTGTCGATCTTGAAGAGATGGACGGTGTCGTTAAGCCCGTAGATGAAGTCTTCGGGTTTGTCGGGGAAATCGTATACAAACGCCTCATTCTGGACCAACATAAAGGCAGGAGGGAGCTCCAGGTCATAGTTATGGTCGACAACGGTGGTAGCCGTGAGGCTGCCTTCCGCGTTGGCTTCGTCGCAGGTAATGGGTGCTGCGACATCGGTTTCGGGCATTTCTGTCGCCAGTGCTGCGCAGGGTAGCAAAAGCAGTCCTGCCACAAGAATGCTTACTCCGAAGGCGGCGATTCTGGCGTCTGCATGACGCTTGACGTCGCGGATAGACAGGCCAGTCCGTTTGTTATGGGTCTGCGGTGCAACATGCTGTCCATACATAAGACGCTCCTTGTTCGTAGGCCGGTTTCCGCGGATCTATATTGCGCCTGGCCGATGCGGCTAGGCTCTTTCACGCGAACGCTTATGCGAGTAGGGAGAAAGCTCAAGCTAATTTTCTCACAGTCGATACTTTGCGAGCAACGATTTGCTGTTCAATTCTCGGAGAGAGAGAGTCAAGACAGTCGAGGAGTTATCAGGCGGTGAGATTATGTCTAGAGAACACTGACGAGAGATGTGGCCTGCAGACGACTGAATAGCTCCATCCGTTTTGGTTACAACGAAATGTATGCCGCGCGCCTGCGGCATGAAGAAGGGAGATTCTTATGAATATCGTTGTATTGAGCGGTAGCCCGCGCAAGGGCGCCAATACCGACACCATGGTCGAGGCGTTTGCTGAGACTGCGCGTGAGGGTGGCCATACGGTCGAGGTCATCCGCGTTGCCAGTAAGAAAATCGCTGGTTGTCTGGGGTGTCAGTATTGCTTCGCCCACGAGGGCACTTGCGTGCAGAAGGATGACATGGCCAACGTGATCGAGTCGCTGAAAGACGCCGACATGGTTGTCTTCGCTTCGCCTATCTACTGGTTTGATATCACTGCGCAGGAGAAGGCCGCCATCGATCGCCTATACGCCTTCGGTGCTACGGGCTTCCCGTTCACCAAGACGGCCCTTTTACTCGATAGCCACAGCGAGGGCGTCTATGATGCGGCGATCGCTATGTACAAGTCGACCTGTGCGTACTGCAAGTGGGAGGACCAGGGCATTGTCGCCATCAGCGGTATGACCGAGCGCGACAGCATGTCATCGTCGCCCAAGCTGAAAGAGGTGCGAGAGCTCGCTCGCAAGCTCGCCTAAGGACAAGAAGAACGCATGGCAATCAGCGTTGGCGGAAAGCCTACTTCCCTTACCAAGAGGATTACTGATTGCCATGCGTTGATGTCCTTATGGACAATCTCCGCGTGCTAGGAGACTTTCTCGCTCAGGAACTCCCTGAATGCGGGGATGTCAAAGCCAACGAGACCACGCCCACGTTCCCCGATGACGCCGTCCTCGAGAAGGCGGCGTTTGTATTGGCTTGCGTAGTTGCTGGCGACGCCCATGCGTTTGGCTATCTCCGAGACCCTGCTGGGGCCAGAATCGGGCAGCATCGCGAGTAAAAACTCAATGTCTTTATCGGAAAGCTCTCGATAGGTCGTTTCGAGAATGCGATCACGCAGCTCCATGCGTGCGAGTAGGGAACCCTGCTGGACATCGGATGCACTGATTTGGGGCGAGTTCTCCGAAACATCCCAAGTGCGATATCCGACGAGCTGCATCATGTAGGGGAATCCGTCGACGGCCTTCACAGCATTCTCGAGCGCTTCTGGTGTGATTGAACGTCCTCCGGCCTCAACGGTTTTGCGAAACGCGTTTGCAATTTCAACGTCAGTGATTCGTCCTAACTGATGATATCGGGAACGCCTGAGGAACGAGACGGAATCGTTACGCAGCAACGCCGATACTTTGTAGGGCAGTCCTGCCATGAGTAGGGCAACTTTTTTACCTTCGCGTACAAAGTGCTGGTAAACAGAGGCAAATTGAAGCATTTCTTCGAGATCGACGGTGACTTCATCGATGGTAATGAGAAGTCCGATGTCATGTTTTTCGAGTTGCTTAAAGATGCCATTCATGCGTGTGCGCCAGTTGCCCTGGACCTCTTGAGCATATGTCCAATCGATGCCCACTGGACCAATTTGAACGCCGTTTATGCGCGCATGAGGCTGTGAGAGGTAGCTATCTGCGGCTTCTTTGGTTCGCTCGATAATATCTTCGAGCATGCCTGGCATGGCGGAGACATTTGCTGCGATCCAACCGTGTTCAAGCGCCGTTTCTGAAAGGAGCGAGAGAAGCGCCGTCTTGCCCGTTCCCCTTGCGCCCGTAAAAATAGTCGACAGGTTTGGATCTCCCGGGCCGTTGATAAAACCACGGTTGATGTCACGCAGAATATGCTCGCGACCCGCTAGAAAGGGAGGGATACTTCCGAACGTCGGGGTAAAGGGGTTCTTGCTGTACTCCATGGTGTCTCCTTTGCAAGTTTTGCTAATTTTTGCAAGTTTTGCTAATTTTTGCAAGTTTTGCTAACGACCGACCAAAGGGCATCGAAGCAGTGACGCTGACATTTTTTAACGCAGAAAAATAAGCAGAAATCAATTAATCTGCGTTAAGAAATAGTTGAGAAGAAAAACGACGAGTCCCGGGCGCAATGCCGTTGCGCTCCGGGCCTCGTCGCTTTGCGAAGTATCTAACGGTCTCGTTGCCGTGGCACCTAGTCAAACAGGCTCGGCATGTCGTTTTCTTTCATGAGGGCACCGGCGGAGGGGAGGCTCTGTGCGGTGAATTTCTCGGCCGAGACGCCGGCGCCAAGAATCTCCTCGGTCGTGCCGACGGTGGTGACCGAGCGGCCCTTCTTGGCCGTAAAGGCTTGGACGCCCTGCGTGTTGGTGGTCGTCTTGGTCTTGAGTAGCGACGTGTTGAAGTTCATCAAACGATAGTCGCTCGAGACCAGCGCGATGTCACGATCTGTGTTGAGCACCTGGGCATACAGCAGCTTGCTGCCACCGTAGATGGCGTTCTTGAGGCGTTTGCGGTTGGTCTTGGTGACGTATCCAGAAAGTGCGACGCGCACCACGCGGCCGTTCTCAAAGACAAACAACACGTCGGCCTTGTAGTCCTCGGGGTCGATGACCCAGATGACGCTCTCGTCGGGTTCCATCTCAAGATCGGTGGGCAGGTACGAGCCCAGCTGGGCCGACTTGGTGTCCTCAAACGCCGCAACCTTGCACTTGTATACCTGGCTCTTGTTGGTAAACACGAGCAGCTCGTGCGTGTTGGAGGACGGGAACTCGATAAAGGGCTTGTCGCCGTCCTTGTACTTGAGCGTGGTAGCCTTCTTGAGCACGCGGTCGGTCATCTTCTTAAGGTAGCCGTCGCGCGAGAGCATGATGGTGACCGGATACTCCTCGACCTCGGGCTCCAGGCTTACCTCGATAACCTCATGGGGCTCGATCCTGCCCGTGCGGCGCGGCATCACGTACTTCTTGTTGACCGCGGCCAGCTCGTCGCTGATGACCTTCTTGATGTTCTCCTCGCTGGAGAGGATCTCCTCAAGCTCGGCAATCTCGCCCTCAAGCTTGGCAATGTCCTTGGTGCGGTTGAGGATGTACTCCTCGTTGATGTTGCGGAGCTTGAGCTCGGCAACAAACTCAGCCTGGGTCTCGTCGATGTCGAAACCCTTCATAAGATTGGGCACGACCTCGGCTTCGAGCTTGGTGCCGCGGATGATAGCGATGGCCTTGTCGATGTCGAGCAGGATTGCCTCGAGGCCGTGCAACAGGTGCAGGCGCTCGGACTTTTTGCCCAGGTCAAAGTTAATGCGGCGACGCGTGGACTCAATACGCCACTTGACCCACTCGTGCAGAATCTGGCGCACGCCCATAACACGGGGATAGCCGTCGACGAGCACGTTGAAGTTGCACGAGAACGAATCCTGCAGCGTGGTCGAGCGATAGAGCTTGGCCATGAGCTTGTCGGGGTCGACACCGCGCTTAAGGTCGATGGCGATGCGCAGACCCGAAAGGTCGGTTTCGTCGCGGATGTCAGCGATCTCCTTGACCTTGCCCTCTTTGGAGAGCTTGACGATGCGCTCGATGATGACATCGGTCTTGGTGGTGTAGGGGATCTCGTAGACCTCGATGATGCGCTCTTCGGGAATCCAGCGCCAGCGGGAGCGGATCTGGAAGCTGCCAAGGCCGGTCTCGACGATCTTCTCCATCTCCTCGCGGCGGTAGATAATTTCGCCGCCGGTCGAGAAGTCGGGCATGGGCATGTATTCGAGCAGGTCGCAGTCGGGGTCCTGCAGGTAGTGCATTGTGGCAGTGCAGACCTCGTTGAGGTTGAAGCCGCAGATGTCGGATGCCATGGCGACGCCGATGCCCTTATTGGCCGAGACAAGGATGTTGGGGAACGTGGTGGGCAGCAGGCGCGGCTCCTTCATGGCACCGTCGTAGCTGTCGACGAAGTCGACCGGGTCCTTGTCGATGTCCTTGAAGATCTCGGCGCTGATGGGGGAGAGCTTGGCCTCGGTATAACGCGAGGCGGCGTAGCTCAGGTCGCCCGAATAGTACTTGCCAAAGTTGCCCTTCGACTCAACGAACGGTGCGAGCAACGCCTCGTTGCCGGTTGCCAGACGCACCATCGTCTCGTAGATCGCGGCATCGCCGTGCGGGTTGAGCTTCATGGTCTGGCCCACGATGTTGGCGCTCTTCTGGCGCTCGCCCTTGAGCAGACCCATCTTGTACATGGTGTAGAGCAGCTTGCGGTGCGAGGGCTTAAAGCCGTCGATCTCGGGGAACGCACGCGAGACGTTGACGCTCATGGCGTAGGGCATGTAGTTGACCTCGAGCGTCTGCGTGATCGGCTGATCGGTGACCTCGGAGTGCAGGCCGATGACGTTCTCGGCGTTGACCTGCTTTTTCTTTGGCTGGTTTTTCGTCTTCTTCTTTGCCACGATTTCCTCTTGAACTTCTTATGGGCCGTCGTTATCGATTTGCTGCTATTGCAGGTCCAGCTGGTCCAGGTATTCCTTGCCGTGCTCCGAGATATGGCGCTTGCGGCCTGCCTCGTCATTGCCCAGCAACAGGTTGAACATGGTCTCCATCTTGGTGACGTCCTCGGGCTCCACCTTGATCAGGCGACGCGTCTCGGGGTTCATGGTGGTGAGCCACATCATGTCCGGATCGTTCTCACCAAGACCCTTGGAGCGGTTGATGGAACACTTCTGGTCGCCAATCTCCTTGAGGATGCCGTTCTTCTCGAGCTCGGTGTAGGCAAAGTAGGTCTTCTCTTTGCAGTTGATCTCGTAGAGCGGCGACTCGGCGATATAGACGTAGCCCTCGTCGATAAGCGTGGGCACCAGTCGATAGAGCATGGTGAGCACGAGCGTGCGGATGTGGTAACCGTCGACGTCGGCGTCCGTACAGATGATGACCTTGTTCCAGTTGAGGTTGTCTAGGTCAAAGGCACCGAGGTTCTTGATGCGCTTGTCCTTGATCTCCACGCCGCAGCCCAGCACGCGCATAAGGTCCATGATGATGTCGGACTTAAAGATGCGCGGGTAGTCCTCCTTCAGGCAGTTGAGGATTTTGCCTCGGACGGGCATGACACCCTGGAACTCGGCATCGCGTGAGGTGCGAATGGCGCCTGCTGCCGAGTCGCCCTCTACGATGTAGATCTCGCGGCGGCTCTTGTCCTTGGAGCGGCAGTCGATGAACTTCTGCACGCGGTTGGCCATGTCGGTCTTCTGCTGCAGGTTGGTCTTGATGCTCTGGCGCGTCTTCTCGGCGTTCTCGCGCGAGCGCTTGTTGATGAGCACCTGCTCCATGATCTTGTTGGCAGCGTCTTTGTTCTCGATCAGGTAAGTCGAGAGGCGCTCCTTAAAGAAGGCCGTCATAGCCTGCTGGATAAAGCGGTTGTTGATGGCTTTCTTAGTCTGGTTTTCGTAGGACGTCTGGGTGGAGAAGCAGTTGGTCACCAGTACCAGGCAGTCCTGGACGTCTTGCCACTTAATGCCGCTCTCGTTTTTGTTGTACTTGCCCTGTTGCTTAATGTAGGCATCGATGGCGCTGGTCAGAGCGCTACGGGCCGCCTTCTCGGGCGAGCCGCCGTTCTCGAGCCACGATGAGTTGTGGTAGTACTCCTGCATCATGAAGGTGCGCGAGAAGCACATGCACGCGGTGATTTTTACGTTGTAGTCGGGCAGGTCCTCGCGGTCGCGACCGCGACGGTCGGCCTCGATAAAGAAGGGCTCGGTAAGGTAGTCGGTACCGACCTTCTCGAGCACGTAGTCCTCGATGCCCTTGGGATAGCAAAAATCCTCTTCGGAAAACTCGCCATCGTCGCCCTCGATGCGCAGGCGGAAGGTCACGTTGGCGTTGACCACGGCCTGACGGCGCATGGTCTCGCGATACCAATCGTGGGGAATGCTAATCGAGGTAAAGACCTCAAGATCAGGGCGCCACTTGATGGTGGTGCCGGTGCGGTTCTCGTCGCTGGGCTCGATCTCGAGTGCCTTCTTCTTGGCGCCGACGACCTTGCCCTTCTTAAAGTGTAAGGAGTACCTGTTGCCGTCACGCCAGACGGTGACGTCCATGTATTCGGAAGCGTACTGAGTCGCGCAGGAGCCCAGGCCGTTGGTGCCGAGCGAGAAGTCGTAGTCGCCGCCCTGGTTGTTGTTGTACTTGCCGCCGGCATAGAGCTCGCAAAAGACGAGTTCCCAGTTAAAGCGCTTCTCGGAAGGGTTCCAGTCGAGCGGGCAGCCGCGGCCGTTGTCCTCTACCTGAATGGAGCCATCGCGAAAGGCGGTAAGGGTGATGAGCTTGCCGTAGCCCTGGCGCGCCTCGTCAACGGCGTTGGACAGAATCTCGAAGGCGGCATGCGCGCAGCCATCGAGTCCGTCCGAGCCAAAGATGACGGCGGGGCGCAGGCGTACGCGCTCCTCGTCCTTGAGCTGGCGGATACTGTCGTTACCATAGTTTGCGGTGTTTTTTGCCATACTCGCTCTCTCGGTGCTCCTTTGCTGCGTTTAAGTCATATAGATAGTCAAGGTAGCATAGCCCAGCCCACAGACGATTCCAACCAACACGAAATCCATCGAACAATCGTTCGAGCTTAGGCTGAAAAGAGCTCACTCGCACAAAACCGAGTCGGTTTTGTCCGAGTAAGTTTGAATAGCGAATCGAAGTTGTTGTGTCCGCATGGCGATGACGAACATGATTTTCATAATGGCAGATATAGTTGACATCTTCTGATGGATGCAATATATTTCTGTCATGTTGCAACGGATATCTGTCCACATTTACGAAAGGAGCTCCATGCCGGGTAAGAAAAACCTTCGCATGAAGGCGGCGCGCGCGGCGGTTGGCCTTTCGCAAGCTGACCTGGCCGAGGCCGTGGGCGTTACGCGCCAGACCATCGGCTTGATCGAGGCGGGCGGCTACAACCCCACGCTCAATTTGTGCGTGGCAATCTGTAAAGCGCTACGCGTTACGTTGAACGACTTGTTTTGGGAAGACGAAACCGACGCCGACCCTAATACTCTTTAGGAGCTCACTATGAAATATGAAGATCTGAAAATCGTGCAAAAGTGGCGTGAATATGCCGGCCCAAAGGACGAGCGCCTGGAGGCTGAGAGCGCGAAGATCTACAAGATTGGTTTCGTGCTGCTTTCGTTTGGCATGTTGATGATCTTTTTCTACCAGTTTATAGCTCGACAGGTTGCGTGGGTTCACAGCGACGCAAGTGAAATGCCGCATGGCTTTGCAACGCCGTTCGAGGCAGCCATGTATTTGTGGCTCGTTCTCGTGATGTTGATTTGCGCAGGACTGCAAACGCGGAAGGGCTATGTCGACACCAATCGTTTTGGGCAAACCGAGCATCTTCCTGTTGGATATTTCCTGCTTCTCAGCGGTCTTAGCGGCGCCGCGTTCGCGCTTGTTATTGCCGCAATGCGCTGTATCGCCGAGGCGCAGATCGTACCGCTCGAAAGCGTCTTTTGGTTGGCGAACCTGGCCACGGGCGTGTTCTGCGGTGCGACGATTTTCGCGGCCACGTTTGCTGGCCTGTGCGCAACGTTTTTCACGGCGAAAAGACGCCGTGCCAAGCTCGAGGCAGAACTCGACTTCACTGACGATATCTAATGCGAAATGGGCTGGCTCTGGGTATCCAGAACCAGCCCATTTGATGTTCGATGAGCCGAGTCGGCGTCTCTCACAAAGGTAACTGAGAGCTAGTGAGGCTTATCAGAATTGACCTCATCGGGGGCGTCGTTTTCGAGTGCCGTGCGGCGGGCGCTGTAGGCGACAAGGCCGGCACCAGCTGCGGCGAGTGCTGCTGCGGCTACCGTAAGGGGAGCGTTGACATCGCCCGTGCCCGCAAGCGCGCCCGATTTTCCGGAGCGCTTGTTAGTGCCGTGGTCCTTGCCACTGCTGGAGCTGCTTCCGCCGGAGCCGCCGCCCTTGTCAGTACCGCCGCCACTCGAGCCGCCACTGCCGTCCGCCGTCATCGGTGCATCGTGAAGCCCCGTCGTATCCGCGTTGTCGCATACGCCGACCTGAACTTCTGAGCGTTTGCATGCCGCGTCGGGCACATGAAGCTCGTGCAGCACGGCACCCAGCGCCGAGTTTGCGCCCGGTCGAATTTCCTCGAGCGTTACGGGATCGAGCGCCACCAGATTACGCGCCTTCGCATATAGCGTTACACGTTTGCCCACTTCATCGCTCCAACTCTCGGGGATGGCGAAGCTCATGCGGAACTGTGCCGTGCAACCCGGTGCCAGCACGGCGTTGCCACTGTCGGCTACCAGCGGGTGCGTTGCAAAAGGTGTGCCCAGCGTTTCGAGCGCGTACTTCACGTGTGCCATGTCGTTGACCGAAGCGTCCTCGGCAAGCTCTGGATCGTAGATCGATGCCATGCGCGTGTTCGCTCCGAACCCGATGGATGCGCTGGAGAACGGCTGGCTGGAGCCCTCTCGGTACAGATCGATTGTGCCGGCGGTCAGCAAGGTGTTGCCGTCGTTTCGCACCGTGACCATGAAGGATTCGCCTGCTGCTCCGGGCACCACCGCGCCCGAGGTAGCGACTGCGCCCGTCGGAGTGGCACACGCCACCAAGGGCACTTCGATGCCGTGTAGTTCTGCCTCGCTCTTCTCCGTGCTCACAATGTGCGTGGCGAGCGCGGAGAGCATGCTCCCCGACGTCAAAAATGTCGTTATCTGATCGACGGGATGGTCCAGCTCGCACATCACGAACGGCTCCGTAAACAGATCGCCTGACAAGGTGCTGGCGAAGATGCGGAAGTGCTTGCCCATCACTGCTACCGGGTTGCCTTCTTCGTCGTAGGTTTGCCCCACCTTGCCATCGGTGTTCTCTACATAGAGCACGCACCTGCCGTTGTTGCTTACGCTAAACGATGCCGGGCCACAGCCTGCGGCACCCACGGGCTGCGTTGCAAATGCCGATGCGCCTCGCGTCCAAGTAATATGCTGCAGTTGCTCGTTGACGGTAGACAAAAAGCCCGCGTGCTGCGGCCACGGCACCGCGTGGGGTACTGTGGCATCTGGCGACATAACGCCCCAGCTCGCAATGGACTGGCCGATCACGGCGTACGATGCACAGCCACAACCGCCTGCGGTCTCGTATGCAATGGGCACCACCATTTTGCCGTTGATATTCTCGGGCGCGCCGAGCTCGATGCTCGACGGTGCCTGCGGAAAGCGGAGGACCTGACGGAACGTGAGACTGTCGACCGAAACGTCCGACCACAGGGTAAAGCACTCCAGCGCAACCTCGGCCTCGCTGCCGAGCGTCTTTTCTGCGGTGGTTCCGCGGCGGTGGAGGTAGGCGCCCGACAGGCGCCCGTCGACAAGTGTCTTGCCCACCGTGATGCGTGGGCACTGCAGGCAATGGTAGCCATCCTCCTGAAGGCGGCCGCGCGAGATGCTGCGCCACGACGTGTGCGATATCACGCGAACTCCGTCGTTGCTTATGCGCAGGCGCACAACGGACAGTATGCCGGATGTGCTCGCCGTATCGAAAAGGGTGTTGTCGCCGGCGGGGCGCTCGCCCGAGACCAGCAGCACGTAGGCGTCCTGGTTTCCTCTTCCGTCCGTATATTCCACTACGTCGAAGTCGTAATCGTATATGCTGTCGCGCTCCACGTCGCCCTCGCCAAACCCAAGGGGAAAGTCTACAGGCGTGGGAGCGGACCACGTCCCGTTCGTCTTTGTATGCACTACCAGGCGCGAACGACCATTCTCGCCGTAGCGCACCGAGGCGATACGGAATAGGCACTCCACGCCGGCAATCATCGTTAGCTTCATGTGGGCTTCGCTGAGCACGCCGGAAAACAGCACGTTGTCGCTCGAGGGTTTTATGCCGCCACGCTCGTCCTCCGACACGCCGGCAGAATTGGCGTTGGGGTCCGCAACGGTGTTCGTTGCCTGACCGATGTAGGTGTACTCATACATCGGCGCGGCGTTTTCGTCGTTCTCTATCAGTGCATGGACGAAATGCTCGATCTGTCCCGTGTCGTCGCTTTCTGCATCCGCCTCGAGCTCAATGCGCGTGACCGCCCGATCCCAATCGCGCACGACAGGCGCGGCGTTTACGGCAGTGGCCTTAACCTCAGCGCGTGCGAGCAGCTCGGCGTTGGTGACGATGGTGGCCGATGCGATAAATTGCGGCACGCCGCCCGCCTCGATGTTGCCGGGCATGCCGAAGCGGGCATCCAACGTGTAAGGCGTATCTCCACCCAATGCGAGCTCAGAGCGCTGGAGCACATACTGGTTGCTATTGTTCACCGACATATTCCACGAATCGAGGAGTGTGGGCCACGATCCCGACCAAGCCTTGGTGGTCCACTTGAACATTACGAACTGGAGTATCACATCGACATCGACGTCTGCACCCACGCGCAGCCGCGGAAGCTGGTGCCCGTCCGCCTTCTCGTACCCAATGAACAGTGTGAGGGATGCGGCGCCACGCACGGCAGACGAGGCGACGCCTGCAACGCCGGCGCCAAAGGTAACGGCAAGCCCGATCTGGATGGTGAATGAGCCCGACGTGTTGGAATAGTCGAGCGAAATGTTCTTGAAAAACGCCGCGCCGCTGCCGTGCGTGTGGGCACCCACGGCGAGCGCCAGCTTCGCCAGCACCCAGGGGTTGACGTTTAGGAAAAAGGGCACCGGTCCTAGGGTAAACTGCTCGGTCCAATTGAGGTCGGTTCTTACCTGGAAGAGGGCCTTAATATTGCCGTATGCGGGGTCGTTGTTGCTGCCCCAGGTTTTGCCTACCCAATCGTAGGCGAGCGATCCGTACACCTGTGTGGCGATATCCATCGTGAACAGCAGCGTGCAATGGTGACGAAGGAGCTTGGTGTTTCTTGGATCAGTGCCCGAACCGGCACTCATGCTCTTGTACTGATTCCACTTCCCTTCCATCTCGTCGAGGTAGCGGTTTGCCTGCTTGGCGCCCGACTCGCGCGGCGATTTCTTCCAGTATTCCAGATCAGGGTTGCCCGAATCGTTCATATAGCTGGCTGGTTTGTATCCTCCGCCAAACAGCACGTACCCGGCAAAAGAGAAATCGAACAAAATGGGGAATGAGGGCATCCAGCACGTGAACTTATTGCCGCCGATGCCGGGAAACGCCGCCGGAAAATCAAACGGAGTGATCTCTTGGTCCATGGTAGTAGGAATGATGGTGGTCGAGCCCGATTCTGCCTTTGCGGCCGGCGCGGTGACAACGGCCATGGGAGAGGAGAGCGTGTAGGTTTTGCCCTGATAGTCGAGCACAAAGCGCAGCCTGCACCCTTCTTCCAGAAGGCCCGAAGCTGCATCGAGGAACGTGTCTTCGAGCGTGAATGTCGCCAGATTATCCGAACCCGATGCACCGGCCTTGACTTGGCCAATTTGCGTGACGGTTTCGGGCGAGCTGCCCGTGGCGGGCAATACCTTGTTGATGCACAGCGTTGCCTGTCCACCCTGTGGCAGATGTGCCTGCACGGTAAAGGAGTGCGTATCGGGCTGTTCGTTTGCCGTGTCGTCCTTCGGCAATGCCATGAACGTGGCTTCAGCGTACTGGATGTCCCATTCGTCGAATGTGAGCTGGCGAAAGTACGGCTCGCCATCGGAGAGCGGACGTGTGGGTGCGGTAATGGCGGTGCCGCCTTGGACACGCGCGAGGGGAATCTCGACATCGCGGTAGCCTTTCATGCTGATGGAGATACCGCCGTTAAAGTCGTACGCGTCAAGGAGTGTTGCCTCGTCCACGTAGCCTTCCGAAAGCGGCGCGACCTCAAAAATGGCCGTGCCTTCGTCATCGGTAGTGGCGGTGAGCTGCTTGCCTGCGGCATAGCGCGATGTGAGCGTGACCTGGGCACCCGCGATGGGCGTATTCTTGTTGGCGACATCGACCACGACCACACCAAACATGGTGCGCGAGAGAACGAGCACCCTGAAGGGGTCTTTTTCGTCGGCATAGGCTTCGGTGGGCGCGAACGGCAATATGAAGGCGTTTGCGCTTCCTGGCACGCGCGGCAACATAATGCTCGCCAGCGAGGACGCTCCGGCAACAAGTAACGAACGGCGATCAAGCATCTTTGGCTCCCATCCCGCAGGCATCGGTGGAAATAATCCAATTTTGCGAGAAGGCATCCTGTCACGGTAGTGCCGTTCGATGGCCAAAATGTCCAATTTGAGCGCGCGAAAGCGTCAGGCCCCCCGGAGCGCTTTCGATACGCCGGGCAGTCTGGCCGCTAGCGCAACATGTGGGCAACCAGCTCGGCGCGAGTTCCGATACCAAGCTTGGCATACACTCCTGATAGGCGGTTTTTAACAGTGCCCGGCGATACTTCCATGTGGCGTGCGATTTCGGCGTTGGTCCATCCGCGGCAGGCGAGCATGGCCATGGTGAATTCCGTGGTCGTTAGATCGTCGGCCACGTCCTCGCCCGAATCAGGGTTGTGGATGCGCCGCCAGCCGTAGCTGAAGCGGTACGTGATCTCGATGATGCGCGCGAAGTCGTCTGGGTATTGCGTTTTTAGGCACGCCTCGATGAGCCCCTGTAAAAGGCCGTGGTGCTCGCCAATGAGCTCGATAAGGCCGTCGGGGCGCGCAATGCCCCAAGCGGCTCCGAAGTGTGCCTTTGCGGCGTCGATGTCCTTGAGGCTCATGCATGCCATGGAGGCTGCCAGGTGCAGGAACAGTTCCGAGATCGGATAACTTCCCTGTTTCATAATCAGGGCGTTTTCCGCCATGCCCAGGCTGCGGCCGTATTCGCCGCGCAGATACAAGGCGTGCGCCATCACGTAGCTGGCGAACAGGCGCAGGCCTTCGGGCAGATGCGCCGCAAGTGGATAAAACTCTTCGGCAGAATACGGGGAAGGCAAGTGCAGCAGGACGCTTGCGGCCGAGGCGAACAGGATATGCGTGGCGTGGATAGCGGATGATTCCTCGTCGGCCGGCGTATCGAGGATGCCCGCAAGGCACCGGCGGGCGTCGGCGATACGGTTGAGCGACAGACTGGCATATCCGCAGATAAAGCATGCGGAATAGCGCAGTGCGGGGTCGGTGGCGTCAAGATAGGGGCGTGCTGTCTTGGCAGCGAGGGTGGCCTGTCCGCGAAAGTACAGCGCTTCTGCCGTGGCGATGGTGCGTGAATCGGGGTCGGAAATGCCTGCAACCGCAGCGTCAATCTGCCCCGGCACAAAGGCGGTGCACATCAACGGCATGGGAACGCATGGGTAGCCATCGCAGTCCATCTTCCATCTCCCAACAGCTGGCAACAATGCAGCAATTGTACTCCTGTTGCTCGGGACCGGAATTTGTGGGTATCGCCTACGATTATGCCGAACGTATAAAGGAAGAGTCTATTGGCGATGCTCCCAAGGTGGCTACTGAAGCCTAGCTGGCCTCGACATTAGGAAAAATTGCCGCCCCTACAAAAAGCTCTGCCGCAGCGATGGGAAACGCATCTTCTGGGCATTCCGGCGTCTCCAGCCAGCGCTGGACTGCTGCTGTCGCCTGCGCGTTGGCGAGCGAGGCGTGGGGACCGTCCGGCGACCAGCGGTGACGGGCGAGCCCTGCCGCGTGTGTGGGCCTCCATCGGCGTAGACCCATGACCCCCATGGCATCGGAGAAGTCCACCATGGCGTCCAGGACCTTACCGTCCGGCATGTCCAGCCTAGCGGCTCTCTTGATTCCGAGGTCGAAGGGGGCGTTGTGCAAGGCATATGGGGCCGAGTGGAAGTGGATCAAAAGAGCGTTACTTGACGTTTCATGCATAATGCCAACCGTCCCGCGACATCACGTTCGCAGCGCGCAGGGGCCGGAGAACCTTCGCGATGAGAGTTGACGTTTAATACCTTGCATCGTATAGTGTGTATAGCACAGTATACGACGAGAGGAGGTGTGCGGATGGAGGCACAGATGAAGCGCGGCTTCCTGGAGGCCTGCGTGCTCGCGGCCGTCTCCGGCGAGGAGTCCTACGGCTACCAGATCGTGAAGGACGTACCGGCGAGCATGGGGCTCACGGAGTCGACGCTCTACCCGCTGCTCAAGCGCCTGGAGAAGGCCGGGTGCATCACGGCGCGCTCCGCCGAGCACAACGGGCGGCTGCGCCGGTACTACCGCATCACGGACGACGGGCGAGCGCGCATCGAGGAGTTCCTGGCCGAGTGGCCGTCCGTACGGGAGATTTACGCATACGTTGAGGAGGCGCACCATGACGCGCGATGAGTTTCTGGGCCGGTTGGGCGAGCTGCTCGCCTGCCTGCCGGCCGAGCAGGTGGAGGAGACCAAGGCGTTCTATGCGGAGGCCATCGCCGACCGCATGGAGGACGGCATGAGCGAGGAGGAGGCCAAGCGCGAGGCGCCGATCATGCGCGAGGCGCAGGAGATGCTGCGCCGCTGGGAGGCGAAGGATCCGGAGGTCTATTCGCTCTGGGAGACGATGAACGGTTGGGTTTACGAGGGCTTCGACGTGACCTACAAGGCATTGGGTGTCGATTTCGACAAGGTTTACTACGAGTCGCAGACCTACCTGCTGGGCAAGTCGCTCGTCGAGGAGGGCCTTGCCAAGGGCGTCTTCTACCGCCGCCCGGACAATTCGGTGTGGATCGACCTCACGGGCGACGGGCTGGACGAGAAGCTGCTGCTGCGCGGCGACGGCACGTCGGTTTACATGACGCAGGACCTCGGTACGGCCTACCGCCGTTTCGAGGACAACCGGCTCGACGACATGATCTATGTCGTGGGCAACGAGCAGAACTACCACTTTCAGGTACTCAAGCTGATCCTCGGCAAGCTGGGCTACGCGTGGGCCGACCACATCACCCACCTGTCGTACGGCATGGTCGAGCTGCCCGAGGGTAAAATGAAGTCGCGCGAGGGAACGGTCGTCGACGCCGACGACCTGATCGACGAAATGGTCCGCACGCGAGATGTCGCAGGAACTGGGCAAGTTCGACGACATGAGCGAGCAGGAGACGGCCCTCATTTCGCGGACGGTGGGTCTCGGGGCGCTGAAGTATTTCATTCTGAAGGTCGATCCGCGCAAGACGATGCTGTTCGACCCGCGCGAATCGATCGACTTCAACGGCAACACGGGCCCGTTCATCCAGTATACGTATGCCCGGATCCGCTCGGTGTTGCGCAAGGCGGCCGAACGCGGGATCGCCCCGGCCGAACGGTTGCATGACGGCATCGTCCTGTCGCCCGACGAGATTTCGCTCGTCAAGGCGCTGGCCGACTATCCCGCAACGGTAATTCAGGCCGCCGAGAACTTCTCGCCCGCCGTCATCGCGAACTATCTGTACGAGCTCTCCAAGCAGTACAACGGCTACTACCATGACATTCCGATCCTGCGCGAGAGCGATCCGACCGTGCAGGCCGTGCGTCTGAGGCTGTCGCAGACGGTAGCCGAAGTCATCGCCTCGGGAGCGGGCCTGCTCGGGATCAACGTACCGGAAAGGATGTAAGCGACGGGGACGGCATGGCGGCCTTCCGCAGACTTCGCCTCCCGTATTTCCCTTAAAGTAACCGCAGCCCGACCGGCGGCCGCAGGATTTCGCTCCGGATTCGGAGCCGGCTACGGAAAGTCCCCTTCGGATACGAGTTCCGTCGCAGAAACGGGCGGGCTCGTCTTGTCCGGAGTCCCGGAATCCGGCCCATGCCGCAAGGAAACCGGACGGAGGGAATCCTGCCCCGTTTCCGCAAGCAGGTATGTTGCCGTGCAAAGCGGGCAGACACCGCCAAAAGCGAAACGG
>OLQB01000885.1_pt1 | contig 22623 bp, 20 predicted proteins | sample 1672681 | NCBI WGS metagenome assembly OLQB01 (sample SAMEA3136713, study PRJEB25190) | human gut metagenome | reverse complement strand
TTGATATTTCATCGGCAGTCGTTACAAACGGCGATAAAAAGGCAGAGCTTACAAAGAACGAGCTTCGCATACTCCGCACTCTTATGGAAAACGCAGGCAGGATAATTTCCCGTGATACGCTTATGCAGAGATTATGGGAAACCGATTGCTTTATTGACGAGAACACCCTTACGGTAAATGTCAGCAGGCTTCGCAAAAAGCTCGAAAACATAGGACTTGAAAACTACATCACGACCAAGGTCGGAATGGGGTATATGATAGTATGAAATTCTTTCTTGACTTTATCAGAAGCCGCATAATAACGCTTGTCTGCATTATTATTGCGGCTGTAATTTTCGCTGTGGTGCTGTCGCTTTATAACCTTCCCTCAGAGCCTGTGCTGTATGCGCTTTTGCTGTCGCTTGCCGCTGTTACGGCTATCGGTGCGGTAACTTTTATAAAGGCGTACAGAAAGCATAATATCCTCACCCGTCTTGCAAACGAGATAACCGTGAGTGCCGACAATCTTCCGAAAGCGGTATCGGCAGATGACAAGGATTACGGCAGGCTGATAAATACACTCAGCGATTACTGCATTTTCCTTAAGGAAAAATCCGCAAACAGCCTGCAGGCGACAAACGAATATTACACTATGTGGGTACATCAGATAAAAACGCCTATCTCCGCAATGCGACTTATCCTCCAGTCGGAAGACAGCGAAAGTAACCGCAGGCTGTCCGACGAGCTTATGAAGATAGAGCAGTATGTCGATATGGCGCTGTGCTATGTCCGGCTTGAAAGCTCCGGCAACGACCTTGTGATAAAGCATTACAGCCTTGACGATATAGTAAAAAAATCGGTTCGTAAATTCTCCGCGCAGTTTATCGGGAAGAAGCTGAGCCTTGATTACAGGGAGCTTGATACCGATGTTCTCACCGATGAAAAATGGCTGTCCTTCATCATCGAACAGCTGCTCTCAAATGCGATAAAATACACCGCTAAAGGCTCGGTATCAATTTATATGAAGCCCGACACCGACAGAAAGATACTCTGCGTTGCCGACACGGGAATAGGCATAGACCCTGCCGACCTGCCGAGAATTTTCGACAACGGCTACACAGGACTTAACGGCAGATATGATATGAAGGCAAGCGGTATAGGACTTTATCTTTGCCGCTGTATTGCCGATATGCTCGGCATTACTCTTACCGCCGTGTCCGAGCTTGAAAAAGGCTCTGTCTTTATGCTTGACCTTACGGAAAGCAAAATAAGACACGAGTAATCGCAATATTACAAAAATGTAAGACGGACGCACTTATCGTAAGACGGATAAATGGCACACTTCCGTTATTTCAGCTATAATATTGTCATAGCTTAAAGGAGGTACAATATGAATTTACTTGAAGTAACGGGACTTAAAAAGGTCTACACACAGAGGCTCGGCGCAAAGCCGAATGTCGCACTGCGAAACGTCAGCTTCTCTGCCGCAAAGGGCGAATATATCGCTATTATGGGCGAAAGCGGCTCAGGCAAGACTACCCTGCTCAACATCCTCGCAACGCTTGACAAGGCGACCGCAGGTGTTGTAATGCTGTCCGGAGTTGACATAACAAAGATAAAGGACAGCGACTCTGCACTTTTCAGACGTGAGCATCTCGGATTTGTGTTTCAGGATTTCAACCTGCTCGATACATTCTCCGTGCGTGACAATATTTTTCTGCCGCTCGTGCTTATGGGCAAAAGCTACGATGAGATGAACTCAAGGCTTCTCCCTCTTGCCGCAAAGCTCGGTATAAGCGACCTGCTCGACAGATACCCTTATGAAATATCGGGCGGTCAGAAACAACGTACCGCTGTCGCCCGTGCGCTTATAACAAACCCCGACATTCTGCTTGCGGACGAGCCTACAGGCGCACTCGATTCAAAAGCGTCGGAGGAGCTTCTCAATCTGTTCGGTGAAATAAACCGTGACGGTCAGACTATCCTTATGGTAACACATTCTGTAAAGGCGGCAAGCAGTGCCTCACGGGTGCTTTTCATAAAGGACGGCGAGGTTTACCACCAGATATATAAGGGTATTTCCGCAACGGAAGAATTCTATGCAAAGATAAACGATACGCTGACGGTGCTTGTGGCAGGCGGTGACCGCAGATGAAAACACTGTTCTACCCGAAGCTCGCCGTGAACGGCATGAAGAAAAACAAGCGGCTTTATCTGCCGTATATCCTAACCTTAGTTGCAATGGTGATGATGATGTACATCACGGCATACCTTGCAAGGAGTGAAAACATTGCAAACACAAACAGAGGCGTTTACGCACAGTGGTGTCTTTGGCTCGGAATAATCGTAATCGGCATTTTCTCCTTGATTTTTCTTTTCTACAGCTACTTTGTGCTTATCAAAAACCGTGGCAAAGAGTTCGGCTTATACAATATTCTCGGAATGAACAAACGCAACATAGCACGCATACTCCTTTGTGAAAGCCTTTTCACGCTTATTATATCGCTTCTTTGCGGACTTGCCGCAGGGATACTCCTGTCACGTCTTGCTGAGCTGTGTATGTTCAGACTTCTCGGCATTGAACCGGTAGGAACTCTTATTATTGATCCGGGTGCAATAGCGATTACTGTTGCCGTATTCACCGTTATTGTGGTAATTCTTCTGCTGAGTGCCTTTGTCCGCATAGGCAGACTAAGCGCAATCAATCTGCTTCAAAGCGAAAAGCAGGGCGAAAAACCGCCACGGGCAAATTTCGTGTTTGCCTTAGTCGGCTTGATACTGCTTGCTATCGCTTATTATATTGCCGTCACAACACAGGCGGGCATTGAAATTGTCGGGAATTTCTTCCTTGCGGTGCTTCTTGTAATAATCGGCACTTATATGCTCTTTGTCAGCGGCTCAGTCGCACTTTGCCGACTGCTGATGAAAAACAAAAGATATTACTACAAAGCGAATCACTTTGTATCCGTTTCCGGAATGACATACCGTATGAAAAGAAACGGCGCAGGACTGGCTTCTATCTGCATACTGTCAACTATGGTGCTTGTAATGCTTTCGTCCACGATAAGTCTTTTTTCGGGGATACAGACAAGCACGTTTATCCGCAGCCGTGACATCTCGGTAACGCTCACTTACAACAGCTTTGACGATAAGACGATACGCAATATTTCCGACCTGTGTGGCACAGCGCTTGACACGGCGAAAAGCAATGATCATAGCCCAGTAAACACTCTTTCGTATGATTATCTTGAAGTCGGCGGTTATTTTTCCGATAATACCGTCCACTTAGCCCCTGCGAACGATTCCGCAGATGTAAGCCAATCTGAAATAAAGGACTTTTTCTTCATCACGCTTGATGATTATAACAAAACGAGCGGCAGGAACGAAACGCTCTCCGAAGGCGAAATACTGACGGCAGGCTCCGACAGCACCGATGGCGAAATAATATTAAACGGCAAGAAATATAAGTCACGAGCAGTTCCTATGCCGAAAAATATCTCCTATGGTGAAACGGTTTACAGCGTATTTTTCGTTATTCTCCCCGATAATAACGCCCTTTACGATATATTTCTGCTGAACCGTCAGGCTTACGGCGAAAACGCATCGTGGTTAAAGCATTATTTAGGCTTTGACATTGACGGAAGCAACGCCGACAAGCAAGCCCTGTGCGACAGCCTCACGGACATTCTGGCAAAAAGCTCACGGAATATGGAGGATATCTTTCCCTTTGCCGAAAGCAGGACCGAAAACCTTGATGTGATGATAGCGACCTACGGCGGACTTCTCTTTCTCGGAATATTCTTAGGACTTGTCTTTGTCTTTGCCACCGTGCTTATAATCTACTATAAGCAGGTTTCGGAGGGCTATGAGGACAGAGAACGCTTTGCAACGATGAGAAGTGTCGGAATGACGGAAAAGGAAATAAAGAAGAGCATAAACTCGCAGGTGCTGACCGTGTTCTTCGCTCCTCTTATCTTTGCAGGCATACACCTTATATTCGCTTTTCCGATAATACTTAAAGCAGTTAAAATGTTCGGCTTTGCCGACAGCACACTTCTTCTTATCGCAAACGTGATATGCTTTGCCGTATTTGCCCTGTTCTACATTTTCGCCTATAAAATAACCTCGGGAATTTACCTGAAGATTATAGGAAGAAAATAAGAGATTTATAACCGATGCCCGTCCTCAACGGACGGGCATTTTCTCACCCCAACGTACAATCAAGCACCATCATAACAACAAACCCTGCCGCCGCACCTATCGTTCCTATGTTGCTGTGCTCTCCGCCCTGTGCCTCGGGTATAAGCTCTTCTATCACAACATACATCATAGCCCCTGCCGCAAACGACAGCATATACGGCAAAAGCGGAGCGATGAAAGAAGCGAGCAGTATCATCACCGCCGCACCTATCGGCTCGACAACACCCGACAGCACTCCCATCACAAACGCTTTTTCCTTTTTCATTCCTTCGCTTTTAAGCGGCATTGAAACCACCGCTCCTTCGGGGAAGTTCTGTATTGCGATACCCAGCGCCAGCGCAAATGTGCTTGCAAGAGTAACGCTGTCGCCGCCCATGCCGCTTGACCCGGCTACAGCCGCACCGACAGCCATTCCCTCCGGCACATTATGGATAGTCACCGCAAGCAGCATCATGGTAGTTTTTGAAAGCCCCGACCGCACGCCCTCAGGCTTATCGCTGTCAAGATGCAGGTGCGGCACAAGGCTGTCTATCCCAAGCAGGAACAGTATCCCCGCCGCAAAGCCGACCACAGCAGGCACCCAATTCATTTTGCCGTAGTCCTGTTCGGACAGTTCCATTGACGGTATCAGAAGCGACCATACCGAAGCCGCTATCATAACTCCCGATGCAAAACCAAGCAGCAGCTTCTCCGTCCCAACCCTCACCTTGTCACGCATAAGGAACACCATAAGCGAGCCAAGCGTTGTTCCCATAAGCGGTATCATAAGTATCAGAAATATCTCCAATTGCGTCACCTCAATATAAGTTAGTTTAGACTTACCGCTTATATTTTACCACAAACAAAAGAAAAAGCCAAGCGTTACACCTGACTTTTCCCGTAATATTTACTTTTTGCGTTTCTCACAGCTTGCAGAGGCTGCTTCCTTTTATTAATTCTTTGTTCTGATTTTTATCAGTTCATCTATTGTGTAAATTCCTTCCGTTACAGCAGAACCTTCTATAGAAAACATTTTTCCTTTTTTACGCTATCATTAATTCACAAAAAAATCTCCGTAGCCCAAAGCCACGGAGATAAAACCGTCAATATGTAGCGCCGTATTACTTGATTACTTCGACCATCATGCCGGGAGCGGCCATTACAGCGTTTGATTCGTCTGTATCAATGTGCATAGCGTCTGCAAAATTCTCGCTTACTCTGATAACAACATCGCCGAGAATTGCCTTTCTTCCGTCAGAATCAACCTTTACGCTTACAACGTCCTTGTTCTTTACGCCCCACTTTTCAGCGGTTTCGGGAACAAGGTGGATGTGACGCTTTGCAACGATAACGCCCTCGCTGATTTCGATCTCGCCCTCAGGACCTGTTATCTTGCAGCCGGGTGTGCCTGCAATATCGCCCGATTCTCTTACGAATATAGGACATCCGATAGAACGTGCGTCAGTAGCCGAAAGCTCAACCTGTGTAGCAGGACGAACAGGGCCTAAAATAGATACGTTTGCAAGCGATCTCTTGGGACCTGTTATAGTAACTCTTTCCTCGCAGGCAAACTGACCGGGCTGAGAAAGATCCTTCTTCTTTGTAAGCTCGTGGCCCTTGCCGAACAGTGTTTCGAGAGCCTCCTGCGTAACGTGGATGTGACGTGCGGAGGTTTCCAGTAATACTTCCATTTTTTCCATAATGTTATCCTTCTTTCGTGCCAAAGGCAATTTTACTGTTAACATTATACACCCGTGAAACGAAAATTTCAAGTGTTTCATATAACGAATATCGGACGGAACAAAAAAGTTATTACAGCGTCCGCTATCCCCAGCAGAAAGCACCCGATACAGCACACCGCAAACCGCTCAAGATATATCTTATAATAGTGCGGAGCGGTTTCCCGTCTGCCTCTCAGTGCCGCCAGCACGCTGTTTGAGCATAACACGGACAGACGGCACTGATAACAGCAGATTACCGTTCCTATAAATGCGGACGGAAGAACAAACACCGCAAAAGCCGGTATCCCGTTTGCCCCGTATATATTCACAAGCGCCGCAAACGTCATTCCCACGCCTATACCCTTGAATGCCGGGATAAGCGCACCCACAGGCTGTCCCACAGCGCAAAGCCCTGCTAAAAACGGCGCAATGCACCATATCAGCGCCGATATGAACGAAGCGGCGGCATTCCCGAAAAATCCGCCGTGTATTCGTCCGGCAAGAAAGTTTTCAAGCAGTTCATCCGGCACAGTCACCGTCACCTTCCCGTAAAACACCGCTCCGACAACAGCCCCGGCAACCGCCGCTATAAAGAGTATCAGCCCTGCATACTGCCTGTTGCGCCTGCCTTTAACCACTACTTCCGATACGGTTATACCGCCGGCACTTAGCTTCACATTCTCCTCCGTCATAACCGCCGTATCCGTATCCCGTCCCTTGCAAACATCGTCCCCGCCCGCCACAGCGTCAGACTCGCACACCGCATTTCGTTCCTTTAAAAATTCTTCCCTTGTCATAAGCTCATTCATACTGCACATCCTTTCCTTTCTGGTACTCTACAGTAAATCTATGAAATGAGAAGAAAATTTATGACCGTTTCGCAATAAAACACAACCGCCATGCCTCAGCACAGCGGTTGATTACAGATGAAATATATGATATAATAGCGAAGAGGGTTCCTCGGACGACAGGCGGTCAATACATCTCCCAAGATGCGAAAACATCTGAAAGGAGGTGTAGCTGATGTACATAACCTTGAGCGATTTAACACAGATAGGTATTTTCCTTACTGCGTTCACAGTTATGATATTTACTATCAGTTCTTCAAATAAAAAGAAATAACCGCCCACAGCTTCCAACTACGACGGTTATTTCTTAGCCAACACGGGAGCGGTCGTCTGTCGTTCCCTCTTTATTTGTATTCTATCACACTTTCAATAAATTGTCAAGGTGCATTCCGATAGCCAAACAACCGCCATGCCTCAGCACAGCGGTTGTTTCCTGTTATCCGTTAAATTTCATATTAATAATATCCGGGATCCGGCAGACCGCTGAGATAATATCTCGGGTTCAGTCTTTCCGAACCGTATCTTACTTCAAAGTGGCAATGACAGCCGTATGCAAGTCCGGTTTCGCCTACTGCGGCTATGCACTCGCCCTGGTTTACCTCCTGACCTGCACTGACGAATATCTCACTGTTGTGGGCATATACCGTTGTGTATCCGTCGGGATGAAGTATCATCACGGCATTTCCGAGTCCGCCGTTGTCCCAGCCCGCAAAAATTACCGTGCCGGTTGCAGCAGCATATACATCTGTTCCGTAAGGCGCACCTATATCAACGCCGCGGTGTCCGGCATAACCGCCGTCCCACCAGCCCCATTCCCAGAACGTACCGCCATCGACAGGCCAGATATACTTCTTGCCTGCATCGGCAGACGCATCGGAGTAATGTGATGACTGCGGAGGTAAGGTACCCTGGAGAATTATCTCGGTAACGGGATCCTTTGTTCTCTCTGTTTTCTGAATGGTACGCTTTACTTCTTCGCCATTTACATAATAAACCTTCGCCGTTATCTTGTTTGTTCCCTTTTCACCCTCCTGCGATACGGTTTCAACGCCTTCATAGCGGGTATCGTCATCCTGATACTCTGTATCATATGGAACATCAACATTATATGTTTCGGTTCTTGATATACATACCGACATAAAAGGAACTTCCTGCGTCTTGAGCAGCTTTTCGCCGGCTCTCAGCACATAGTCCTCATCCATAATACCGGGATTCAATGCCTCAAGCTCCTCCATGCTTATTCCCAGCTTTGAGCATATTCCCGAATGGCTGTCGCCTTCAACCACAGTATAATACGACGCTTCTTCCTTCTTGGAGTTTACAAGCTTTATTATCTCATCGCTAGACACTATACTGTCCGACAGATATAATCCCGGGACATATTCAACATCCTTTTCAAATGCTACGTCCTCATCCTTTGCGTTTGTACGATAACTGTCAAGTATCTTCTCAAGCTCAACCTCAACTGCGGTGTTGTCAACAAGCGCACCGTAGAACTTTCCGCCTATGTACATTCCGTAAGCATACTCGATCGGCGTATCGCTCATTTCAAGGAGCTTATTCGCAAGCTGATATTTTGTGAGATACTCCTGGTCGCCGAGCATTTCAAGCGAATAGCTCGGTTCCATAGTTATCTTTTTCTCATTGCCGATATATGTTATACGCTCCTGCATTATACGCTCTGCGTCATTGAACACCTGTTCACTCTCGACGTACCCGACAAATTTACCGTCTACCGTCAATTTTATCGCATAGTTAGTACCCGTCGCATATCCTACAACGCTCATCAGAAACACAATAGCGATGATCGGTGCCGCATAGTTGAACAGAGTTACTGCAAGTCCCTGCTTACCGAATACCGCATTCTTTGCTATACTTCCGTACAGCTTTGCGGCTTTCTTGTTGTCGCCCTGCTCCTTAGCAGCCTTAATCTGTCTGTTTGTACGTTGAAGTACACGTTTCGACTTCATAAGCGGTGCAAAGAAGAAGCTGCCTATCTCGCAGAATGTTCTCTTTACAGCGTCCCTGAACAGTGCCGTATGCTTCCACAAAAACTTTGCGCCGTGTGCAACATAAATCGCAGGCTTTGAAAATATATCCGCAATTATATGACAAAAATACTGTCCTGCTATAACAAGCAATTCAAAAATTCTGTCTGTCACGACCGCAGCAAATGATTTCCTGCTTACTTTCTCGTTTACAACTTCTGTATTATCTGTGCCGTTATCGGAATCCGAAGTTACGGTGCTTTGCACGCTTTCTTCTTTTTTTCCGTCATTGTCGGGAAGTATAGTTTCCTCGATGTCGTCACGATAATCGGGTATCTTAAGATTTCCCATACTCTTTCCTTTTCCTGAATTTCAAAAAAACAAAGCAGGACTTATGCCCGCTTATATATACTTATTATAATAATAGCCTGTCGTTGTGAACGACAGGTGATAAATAAACGCTTATTCCGTTAAAAGTCGGAACGGGAGATACCCGTTCCACACCTTTAAGGTTGCTTTTCCTTCCACCATGAAAGACAGCAATTCTTTTCCGTCGCTGTTATTATAACACAAACGGTTACAATATCGCAACAAATCGTAACCGTTTTGTTACCGTTTTGTAACCATTTCGCTCTTTTATACAAAAATACATCAACTTTTGCTTTTGTAACAGTGCATTTTAAACAGACTTATTTTTATTGTGATTTTACATAAACGATACACATTAATTTGTGCAATCCTTACAAATATTTTTTGGCAATTTCAGTATCTGTTGACACGCTCAACGCATTTGTGCTAAAATATAGATGTGAAATTATGCTTACCGTTAAGTTCAGGCAAAAGGCAGGTGATACCCATGAACATGAATGAAGAAAATAAAACCGAAAACCCGGAAAGCGGGATTCAGACATACAACAGGAAAAAGAAGTCACACGGCAATTTTCTTAAAATCGGCTGTGCGTCATGCGGTTTTGTCGCCGTAGTCGCTCTTTGCGTTCTGTCAAGCCGTTACTCATGGTTCGGAGTCAAAGCCGATGACGAGGGTATCAGCTACAACAACGGTTTAGCGTCATCATATTCCACTACTGCACCTGTCGAGGAACAAAAGCTTCCCACCAAAGCCATCAAGCATAACGAGGCGCAGGAAACCACCGTTGCAACATCGGCAACCACAACAGCAAAAACCACTCAGACCACAGCGGCGACAACAAAGGCTACATCTCCCGCAACAACCAAGGCAACAACTCCTGCAACAACCGCCGCACCAAAGCCCGCATGGACAGAAAAGAAGTGTAGCGGCACAATGTACATAAACATTTCAAGCTGTTCTGCAAGAAAAGAGGGCTTACAAGGCTCTGAGGTCGTTTCCTATAAATATTACGGAGATGCGGTAAATATCGCCGCACTGACAGACACCGGCTACTATAAGCTCGATGACGGCACATATATCCACAGCGACTATCTTTCCGAAAGCAAGCCTGTCGCAACTACCGTTCCCGCAACAGCAAAACCCGCCGTGCAGGATAATGCAACTCCCGCACCGGTCATAACCGACACTCCCGTAAACTGCACCGCAGAAGAGGCGGAGGTTTTCCGTATCGTGAATGAAATCCGTGTTTCCTACGGACTTAAGCCCTATAAGTGGGATACAAACGCATATAAGGCGGCAAAGATCCGCTGTGATGAATCTTTTAATGTATTCTCACATTTAAGACCCGATAAAACTAAGTTCTACACGGTATATGGTGTAAATTCCGAAGAAGCGAGAGACACTGTATTTAAAAACGTTGGCGAAAACCTCGGCTCAGGCCAGCCCACCGCACAGAGAGTAGTCGACAACTGGATGGCTTCCACCATGGGACACCGTGAAAATATACTTAACCCGAATATCGAAAATATGGCCGTAGCATTCGGCACATATAACGATGCTTATAAGTATTACTGGGTACAGGAATTCACGACCTACAGATAAGCATAATAGCACTTTTTAAAAGCACAAACGCACAGGCTGCTCGCCTGTGCGTTATTTTTATGCTATATTTTCGTAAGATCCTCCGCTCTTACCGCCGCAGTGACCTGCCCGCCATGACCGATGACGATATAATCCTCTCTGTCACCCGAGCCTGCCTGCATAACCTCGTACACATTCGTGTACACGAACAACGCAAGCGAACCGCCGTTATACGTCTTTGCGCCATAATTCACCTTGACTTTATCGCCTACAGCAAATTTCTGCGTTATCTCGTCACTTTCCGCCTTGTACAGATTCTCTGTATAAAGCCAGCCGGTAGGCACCGAGCCGATGCCTATAAGCGTTTCCTTGCCACTTGCCGACACCTGCTGAACGGTATAGACCGTATCATACACATAAGAATACGGTTCTACTCCGTTTGTAAACCTTGCACCACGCTTCACCCTCACGCTGTCGCCTTTTTTGAACAGATTCTCAGGGTTATCGGGCTTTTCCGGCTTTTCGGGCTTACCGCCGCAATTTTCCCTGTACCACTTAGACGTTATCGCAGGATAATCTACAAAGCAAATATCCCCGTCAACGTCATTTCCGCCGATGCTGTCAATACCCCACTGCCACATTTTCTGCCCGTAGTCATATCTGCTCGGGTTGTCCGGGCTTTCGGTCCAGTGTGCAAGCCATATATCACGCTTTCCTACAATACGTTCCTTCTGATAGTAGCTTTCAAGCCACGCAGGATTTGCATACACTCCCGACGGAAGCCCTGCCTTATTCAGCCTGTCGCAGAACTCAAGCGCCATATCGGTTCTTTCCTTGCTTGTGAGGTTGTCGATCTGACGCTGTTCCTCCATGTCGCAGAACACGGGATATGACGGTTTTTCGTCACCTATTGCCTTGACGCACGCATTTATCTGCCTGTCAAGCTCCGCTGTGTCTGTCGCCGTAACATACCAGTAACAGCCGAAGTCTATTCCGAGTTTTCTGCACTGCTCGATATTGCGTCTGAAATAAGTGTCCTCGTCCCTGCCGATCCCGGCACGAATTATTACAAACTTAATGCCCGCCGATATAGCCGCCGTGAAGTCGAAATTTTCCTGCGCCCTGCTTATATCAATTCCCTTTGTTCTCATTGTCGTCCTCCCCGCTTTTGTTTTTGATCTGCTCCAATACATTCTTTATTTTCTGTGGCACCGGAAGCCCAAGTTCAGTCGCATTCTCCACAATGCTGATCCCTTCATTCGCAATATAAAAAAGTATCACAGCCGTCATTGCCACAGGTACGCCGCCGAGCACATAAGTGTCCGTTATATGTCCCACCGAAACGAACACAAGTATCAGCAGCTTTTTCACTATTCCCTTGAAGCCCACCTTACTTGAAAGCTTCCTGACCGATATCGCCGCAAGTATTCCACTGATATAATCCAGCACCATAAATGCGACAAGCGCCCAGAACAATCCGGTAACCTCTCCGTACATAAATCCCAGAACAGCTCCGATCGTTCCTGCCACGCTGTCAATAATTATCTGCATTCTGCTCATATTTCCCCTCCTTTGATTTGACGTTTATCTGCTTTTGCTCTGACCCTGGTTGATCCACCAGAAGCTCTGAGAATGCGGCGGTGTCGCTCCGCCGTTTGTCGCATTTTTCATTATCTGCTCATCTTCCGTCATGCCCATCTTCTTCCAGCTTTCGGGCTTGAGCTCAGGATGCATTTTATACAGCAGTTCAAGATAAGTCCTGTCTTCAATATCTCCCGGTATCTTCATTTGTTCGATCCAGTCATAGAAGCCTTCCTTGTCACCATACAACTGAAAGAGCGCTTCCGCAAACTCTTCATCGGTGTATATTTTTTCATTGTACTTTTTGATGAAGTCATACGCATCAGCGGGAGAAAATTTACTGTCATCCTCCTTATCTTTCTCTTCCTTTACGGCACTGCGGAGCGAAGAATTCAGTTTGATCCGATAATCACGTTCGCTGTCAATAACGTTCTGTGCATAATCCCTGTCATTTTCATAAACATTCCGATTATAATCACGATCGTTTTCAAGCACATCACGGTTATACTTTCTGTCATTTTCATACACATTACGGTTATAATCACGATCGTTCTCATACTTATCCCTGTCGAACTGAGCCTGCCGGTTCCTTTGTGCCTGTGCATCCTTACTCTTATTATATTCAAATTCCCTGTTTGTGTTGTAATCGGACATACTGTCACGATATCTGCTATAATCCGTATTTTCAAGCCCTATCAAGGTATTCAGTCTTTTATATGCGCTTTCCTCATCATCACGGTAACGTTCATATGCCCTTTGTTCAAGCTCCGGTATCTTATCATTCAGCTTTGCCATATAACTGTCATATGCCTGCTGACCCGCTGTCACTGCGTAACTGTTTGCATATCCGCCTGTAAGCGCCGAAGCGTTTCCGACCGTATCTTCCATAGCCGTTTTGCCGGCTTTGGTATAACTATCCTTGTACTGAGCAAAAAGCTTATCATTGTTTACATCGTAACTGAACTTTTTACCGTCAAGAACTTTAGTCAGATTATTCTTCACTGCGTCCGAATAGCGACTTTTATATACAGGTGCAGACGTACTTTTATTTACATTCTTTTCTTTGCTCATATTTCCTCCATACAGTATTCTTCCTTTTTTGCCTTCATCTCTGCCTCATACTCATCAATCGCTGTATCAAACCTCGCAATATCCTCCGCCGTTATCCTGTCACGGCTGTAATGATTGCCAAGCTGCATAGCCGCCCACGCTCTGTCGAAGCTGCCGCTCTTGACGCCGTTCACAGCAACCTCGACTATCCACTTTCCGAAATCAAGCATTATACCTCACCTCCCGATACTGCCGCCGCCTCAAGCGCCGCTACCCTTGCTTCAAGACTTGCTATTCTGTGCTCATCGTCCTCAGGTGCGGGTGTCCAGTCGGTCGGCTTGTTTCCTTTCTCGAACTTAACGTTTTTTATCCTGATGCCGCAAGCCTTTGCGCCGAGTGCAATTATGAACTGCGTGTAACTCACAGTCTTGTCTGACGCGTAAGTATAAGTCCTGCTGTACTTTGTCCATGCCGTTTCCGAAGCTCCCGAAACATCAACGTCAAAATCCTTCACCGTGCCGTCCGTGAAGTTATATCTGGTGGTGATTTTCGTACCGTTTCCGACATCATATCCTTCCGCTTTCATCACCTCGCAAGAGATCGTATATGTACAGCCGTTTTCGGGCAGCAGATTCGGATTTGCCGCAACAACTCCGTTTGATACCGATGCCTGTGTTGTAAACTGCCTTGTCGTAGTTTCGGCTTTCGTAAGCGTTGCCGCATTGCCATCGAAAGTATAACTAACGACCGCTGAATAAGCCCATCCGGCAGGATATTTTCTGTCAAAGCGGCTATAGTACAACAGATTTCTGCCGCCAATTTCAACAGCGTTCACCGCCGCAGTAATATCTGCCGCTGTCGCCGCCCCGACTTCTGTTGCCGTATGCGTATGCACTGCCGCCGCAAAATCACTTGCGTTTTTACCGTCCACTGTATCAGCATTACCACCGTTTGCAGGCAGTTTTGTCGGCATATCCGTGATATCTGATATGCTGTGACTGTGTTTTTTCCCCGCCGCCCCGACTTCCTCCGCTGTATATGCAGGCTTGCTTTCAGTCTTTGCCCAGTCCGATATTTCGTCTGATTTCAGATACGCCGACAGATTCACCGAGATAACCCCGTCAGCCGTTACCGATATATTATCGCCGATCCTCACACCACCGAGCGTGTCAGCAGTTGCTGCATGAAGGACATAGCCGACACCACCGTCAGCCGTCAGCTTTCCTGAAATATGCAGATTACCGCTATAGTCAAGTGTCAGGGCGTCGCTCCTATATTCATAGCTATCGTTTCCCCAGCCGTTGCCAACAACAAGTGCCACATCTTCAGCCTTTTTGTTATACCTTCCGAGTGCAAAGACCTCCAACCCCGCAATTGTGTGAGCTCCCGATGCGTGCGAATGCTCGCCTGTAGCCATCGTGTAATACCCCTCTGCGTGTGAGTTACTGCCGCTTGCGATACAGCCTGTGTTTTCAGCATGAGAACAATTTCCCGAAGCGGTCGTCTGCCACCCCTCGGCGTGTGTACGCATATTACTCGCAACCGTACTTTCCCCTTCCGCATGGCTGTACGGTGCGCTCGCTGTAGTCATATACCCTTCGGCGTGAGAATAGTACGCTGATGCAACATTGTTTTCATAGTCGTTGAAAATCTCGCAGTTTTTATCCGTATTGGTGTATTCACCGACGCCGTCAGACAATGTTTCATATATCAGCTTTTTCTCTTCCTCACCGTCCGATTTTGAAGCAACATCATCGTTTATATCAGCAAGGCAGAATTTTATCCTGTCTGTAAGCAATGAGATGAAATTTTCAATATCGTTCAGGCGCTTTTCGCTGTCTGCCGATTTGTCAGCCGCAAAGCTTATATTGATATTATCCACCTATCTCACTTCCCTTTTCACTGTCAAGATATATTCCGTACAGTAATAAATAAGTTTCATTACTCACTTTGCCGCTGATTTTAATTTTTAAAGTCCTGCATCTCAGCGGTATCATCGGAGCAGTGATTATTTTTTCACTGTCAGTTTCCGTACCGTCACTTACGAACGCCTTTTTCCATTCTCCACTGTCACTGCTTACATAAATAGATATCTCCGTAGCTTTGCCCACATTGCCACCGTGCAACATATAAGCTCTCAGCTTCTTATATATGCCATATACTTTTCCTCTGCCGATGTTACCGCTCACCGCTTCAAAACTGTTTTCCGACTGCATTTTAAAATCATCCTCCGTACCGACAAGACGCACAAGGTTCATTTTTCCGTTACCGTCTTTTGTCACCGCATACAGTCTGCCGTTTATCTCATGAGCTGAGCATACGTTATCAAGCCTTCTTTCATACCACGCCGAATATCTCTTGTCGTAGAAGTATACCGTTCCGTCCGATGCCGCCATAACAATATATCTTCCGTCTGCCGTCATAACAGCGGTTTCGGAGATATCGCCTCCAAGCTTTGAATCTATCCTCTGAGCTGCAGAACCGTTGAAGCAGTACACTCCCTCGGGCGCTTTGTAATAAAGCAATCCGCCGGAAATACACAGCGACCCTCCGCTTTCTTTCTGAACACCTCTCAGCCTGATTGTGCTTACAGTAAAATTCGAGGCTTTTGTGCCATACACAATATGCACGCAGTTCTCCTTGAAAAACAAAACGCTGTCCGCATATACGCAAGCACCTGTAAAATCGCCGTCCGAGCCGATGGTTACCGCCCATGCGTCGGTCGATATTCCGTCATAGTTTCCCCACTCAACGGCACTGCCGAGTTTTGAACAATAGATTTCGTGATTTCCCGACGAGCAACCCCACAGTCTGTTATTATGCTCTACAACAAAATCCATCGCAGGAAAAGGTTTGCTTATTACCGCATTTTTTATGCACACTACCCTGAAGCTCTCCATTCTTCTTCCTTCCGTATAAAAGTAATGTGTGTCATTATATAAAGACGTATCGAGATTGACCGACACGCAGCCGCTGCTCGTATAGCTTTCCTCCGATATGGATTTTATCTTTGCTGTCAGATATTTCTTTTTACCACCGTAGCTGTATGCTATTCTTACCTGGTCGCCATCATTATAATAAGAAAGCTCCGCACTGTCTTTTGCAACATCGATATACAGCCGTTTGAATATTGATACTGACGGTCGTGTCTGATTCTGATTGTATTCAAACAGCGAACCGTCAAGTTTATGCCTTGTCGGGAATGTAACGCTTATCGGATCATCTGCTGTGTTGATAAGCGCCTCATCAGGCAGAATAAGTATATATGCACCCATACCGACAAGTTGCTTTTCCCCCGTGCTTAGCTCAATACCGGTTTTCTTTCCGTCTATATAGATACCGTCTGCCTTTGTATAGACTATCTTACCGTTTTTGAACATATATCCCGTTATTCCGTCCGGCAGTTCTTTATACGAAAACGGTTTGCAGGTCCTCAGCGCAGGATAAGCGGTAAAGTCCATTCCGACAAGCTCCTGCCAATATCCGAACGGCGTTCCGTTAGAACGGTCGATTCCGCCGAATACCTCCGCACTTTCGGTAACACTTTTTATTTCAGACACTTTTGTCGTCATTTTCTTATCCTTTCATCTTTGTTTTAAATATACTGATATGCTTTGCGTTCCAGTACCTGCAAAACTCATCATACAGTGTTTCATAAAGCGCCTCATCATTTGCGTACCTCTCATATTCTGCATGATAGAAATCAATAAGCGAGCATAAAAACAGAATATATATTTCCGAAAAAGGTCTTTTTACAAAAAGCTCTGTGCTGTCGTCAGTCCCGATTTTTCCCATATCGGTAAAACCGATTCCGTCATGCTCATGCGTCTGATAAATATCCTCATATATGCGGCTCTCGATGTCCATAAGCCACCCCAGCTTTTCTGCTTTGCCTATCTCATTCGGACGCAAGCTGTCGACCGCCGCAAGCACTTCATTTACTGTCATCACTTACCCTCCTGGATTATCAGCGACTGTTTCCAGCCCTCATCACGATAGTACTCAGCCTTCTTTCTCTGCACCTCAGCCCTGTCAAGCTCGTTTTTGATAAACTGCGGTACCATAACCGTTTCACCTCTGCGTATAAGATAGTTATTACAGTTGACCGACACAAAGACATCGGCATTATACTTGTCGTTATCCTTGAAAAGTCTTACCGGTACAAGCTTCTTGAGTTCGTTACTTTTATTTTCGTTCATTTTCTTTCCCCTTTATTAATAATTCCCCAGACCCTCCCGTGCGCCTTCATTCAAGCCCCGCACAAGGCTTTAGCTTATCTTATCAGTTGGCGTTTGTTTTTTCGGAATATACCGGCGAACAGCTTTCTATTCTCACCATATACTCGTCCGAAAGTATCTCGGCAGTGCGTACTGCCTTCCAGCCCACGCTCGCCCTCTGATTCAGCGGATCATCGCCGTATCCGAGCTGCTTTACAATATGCTGAAGACCGCCGCCGGTGACATCGGTAACCGCATATGCGTGTGCGCCGATAACAAGCGTTGAAAATACAGCGACCGCCTTCTTTTCATAGTAAGTAGCCGCAGCTACCTCATCACCTGCCGTAATCGTAGCCTTTGAGTAGTTACTTCCCGACTTTGTATAATAATCCTTACCGCTTATAAAGTTTGCGTCAGCGGTCAGCTGATAGAACTGCGGACAACTGTCGTCCGCAAATATCTTGGCTTCCGTGCTCTTTACAAATCTTACATTTCCGAGCGAACCTATCTCGCCCTTGAATATGCTCTCAGGGTCTGCATACTTATGCACATCGACCCATTCGGAGCTTCTCATCAGCTCATAAGCCGCATACGGGTGGATTATCGCAACATAGTTCTCGCCGTCAATCCCGTCTGCGTTCATACTTTCAAGCTGAGCCGCCGCGCGGAACACCGTGTCAACTGTCAGCACACAGTCCTTGTCAAGCGCTTCTCTTGACAGCACCTCGCTTCCGTCCTTGCCCGCTGCATATATAACATTCGTACCGGCATTGACGATCTCTCTTGTTATAGTGTCAAGCGTTCTGCCCGACTGACTGCCGAGAAGCTTTGTCGACTGTACAACATTGTTGTCAATAGCCGTAAGCTCCAGCATATCCGACAGCTTTATATAGTCGCCGTACTGATTTACAGTCGCAGTCTTCGCAGTAACCGACAGCATATTTCCCGCAGGCGTAACGCCCTCGACCAGCGGTGTCGTTGCCTTTGCAAGCGAGCTGTACTTTCTGAGTTCTATAGTCTTACCGCCGTTTTTAGGTATAGGATACTTATCCGCAAAGCGGTCGTGTACAAGCTTAGGCTCAGCCATATCAACAAGTGTGTTCTCATAAAAGGTCTTCATCTCGGCTGACAGACCTGGCATAGCCGTAGTCTGCACATCAAACAGGTTTAATCTTACATTTCTCATCTTCATATAAATTTCCTTTCCAGACGGTTCTCACGCCGCCATCTTTCATTTTCTTATCGTAAATACATTTCCCTGCGCAGTTCTGCAACCACGCAATTTTTCCGTCTTTTCCCACCTACCCGCCCGTTTAAATCTTCATATCTCACCGCCTTATTAAAATGAATAATGAAGAATGAAAAATTAAAAATTGTGGAGGCGCTTTCAGCGCGTATTTAAAACGCCCACGCAGCCTTGCACTATTTTCAAACTTCCTACATCACTATCACTATGTACTATCCTTTTTAATCCACCGCCATTCCCACCATCACCTCCACTCTGCTCTATTCCTCGCCCCGTACCACCCAAAATTTCAGATCTGCGCCGCAGGCGCTCCACAATTATTCATTATTCATTTTTCATTTTTCATTGATCAAAGCACCACCCTCTCCCCTCTCTCCGTCCTTCTTATAAGCTCCTTTCTCTCGCTTTTAGACAGCTTCTTACTGTTGTCAGGTGCATTGCTTACCGACAGCATACCCTCTCTTGCCCTCTTTCCGTCTGCTTTCACAGCCCCGCTTTTCATAAGCTCAGATGCGGCATATTCCATAGCCACACAAATAATTTCATCCTTGTGTATGATAAGGTAAGCGTCAGCAAGCCCTATTCCTTTATAACACAGCGAGAAAAAATCCCTGTTTTTCATCTCCGCATCAAGGTCAAATTCAGGATACATCTCCTTTACCGCCTCGCCCTCTGCACGCCATTCATCAAGCCTGCACCGCATATCATTTTTCTGCTCCCACTCTGCCTGACGCTGTATTACGGCGCTCTCTATGCCGTCAAGATCGTTTTCATCAGCCCCGCACAGTCTTGCCGCAAGTCTTACTATATCCTCGGCTTTTCCGGCACGCTCCTGCTTCATTCTCAGTACCGCCTGCCTGAACTCTTCTCTTCCGTTATCATCGGAATTTTCCTTTGCGTCCACACTTTCCGCATTGTCATGTACAGCTTTTTCGTTTTCATATGCATTAACGGTGCTTTCAGTGCCGATATCCGAATTTTCTGACTGTTTTTCCGCCGCTTCGTTCACGAAATCCGTTACTTCACTTTCCACTGCTCTCACCCCTCATTTTTACAGCATTCCACATACTCGGGATAGTTTTCCGCAAGCATAAAAAATCCCTTGCTCATTCCGTCAACCGCTGTATTGAGCTGTTCGTCGTCCGTAACATAGCTTATTATCGCCTGACCGCTTCTCAGTGTAACATCTATGATATCCGTATCGCCTGTGTCCTCACTGTCATATACGTTCTGTGCTATAGTCTCAGCAAGCGTTGTAAGCGCTGCGCATACAAGCGAAGCCTGAGCTGAGCTGTCCCCCTCATTTCTGCAATGCCCCGTGATATAGATATCCCTGCCGAGCCTTGATGTATCGATTCTAACTCTTGTCATAACATTTTCTGCGTCATACCCGCACCCTCTCTTATAGTGCGTTCAACGCTCTCCTTTCCCTCAAAGTCCATCATTTCAAGACACCCAAGTGCCTGCACCGCCATATCCGGGTTGAAAAAACCCAGCTGGAACAACTGCTTTGCCAGCTCATTCTGCGCCGCCTTTGAAAAAGGCGATTTCTTAGCCGCAGTGCACACAATATCAAATACAGGCTTCTTTTCGCCCAGATCCACCCCAAACAGTTCTTCCCTGCGGCTTTTTATTTCCGAATTGTCAAATGCCGCATAACCGCCAGTTATCCTGAAGCTTCTCGGCGTATCGTAGAACTGCCGTATAAGCTCTATGATAAGGTAGCACACCTGCTGAAACGCAAAATACGTTCCCTTTATCATATCTCTTGACAGCTTGCTTCCGGCCTCCTGGAGCGCCGCTATCGCACTTGCCGCCGTAACGCCTCCCGAAGTCGACCCCTGCGAGAAATCCCTGTTGCCGCTCGTTTCCTTGAGTTCGTCTATCTTGAAGCTAAGTGCGCTCATAACCGCACTGTCAAGCGGCTCTGTCTTTATCTCCCTGATATCGTCATTTGTCAGACTGCCTGCAACGTGCACAAACATATTCCTGCGGTCGGCAAATTCAGCCTCGTTCACCGCACTGTTCTGCCTTATAAAATATCTCTTCCTGCTCATCTGGACCGTATGCTCAAGCACCACCTGCGACAGCTTATCTATGTACATCTGTGCGTCACGCATAACATCTATATAGCCGAATCCGCACGGTGTTCCCTCCTGTACGAAGAGCGGATCAATAACAAACGGATATCTCCCGTGGCTGTAAAATCCGTCCTTGCAGTTCTCGTCGTCTTCACTTGAATACAGCACCTTATCACCGCAGAACCTGCAATAGTGCAGAATTTTCTTTCCACCGACAATTTTCTTGTAATACCAGTCGACAACTTCAGCCTTGCCGCTGTTGTCGATCCTGTCGTCTGTTCTGTACTTCTCCGTACTCGCAGTTTCATCGGATATACCGTCTTTGAGCTGAGGATACATTTCACATAGTTGTTCCTTTTCAATAAGCGAAACATAGAACAGATTTGCGCTCTCTTCAAGGTCCTTTATTCCCGGTTGCCAGAACAGGTTGAGAATATCAATGTTTCTGATGGCTATATCTCCCCTGCCGTCTTCAAGTACAGGATCCCATACTACCGCCTGGCACGCCGTACCGTTCTTCAGCTTGTACCACCATCCGTCACTGTACAGCTTCTCATAACCGCATCGTTCAAGCACCGCCGGCAGAAGAAGCGACAGCTGCCTTGCACATTCCTCATCTCCCTGTTCTCTCGGAAGCACCGATGGTTCCGGAATATTATCCATAGCGTCTGCGTGCTTGTTTGCTATCGAGTTGAACAACCACGCCGATGCAGGCTGAGGACGCGTTTCGTCAGGCTCATACCCTATCTCACCCCAGTGCCGCATTTTCCACCACTGCTCATTTGATACTATTCTCTTGTCAAGTACCGCCTTGCCCTCCTTGTACTTTCTGAGCACCGCCGCTGCGGCAAGCACCTGTGCCCTGCCTATCTTCTCTTTCATATTTTTCCTTTCTGCTTACAGCATATAAAATGTTTCTCTGCGTTCACGTTTTCTCTGGTCGAGCGGATCATCACCGGCAGGGACTTCCGCACGGCTTTGCGGAGCGGCTATCGGGTGTTCCATCAGCACATAACGACATTCGTCATATATATGATCCTCAGTTGCGGTATCAATGTCCTCAACATTCTTCTCGTCATACATAAGCGCCGGTATCGTCCGTATAAATTCCCTGCAAGTGCAAAAGCAATAGAACATCGGCTTCCCGTCACTTCTGAAAGCGAATCTGTTATGATACTGCATCTTCCCCGCTATCCTCGCATTGTCACCCGGCGACCATATAACAAAGTTAGGAGCTCTCGCCATAAGATCGGCTACACTTTCACCCCTGCTCTTGTCAAATATGGACGGATCGGCAACTCCATACACATTTCTACCCTTTATATTCGGATCGTCACGTTCAATCTTTCTGATATTCTCCGCTATTACCGACGGCTCAAGCCTTATTCCCTCGTTCGGCTTTTCCGTACAGCCGTAATACTCGCGTATCCTGTATATGCACCCCTCTGTATCCACTGCGTACCACCCTACCGAAAACGGCTTTGTGTACCCGAAATCAAAACCACGCACGATTGCCCAGTGTTTCGGTATCTCAAACGGTTTTATAACGTGCGTCCACAGCCTGTCCTCGTAGTGAACGGGATCATCCCGCCACTCCGAGAACACCTGTCCCGAAAAACTGTCCCAATCGCCGTACAGCAAAGCTTTTTTCTCCGCAGTCGGAAGCATCGACAAGCTTGCAAGATACGCCGGGTCATTTTTGAGCAGCTTCTCGTTGTCGAACACACTCGCCGGTACAAACACCCTTGAACGCTTGATTTTCACCTCTGTGCCATCAGGCTT
>OLQB01000883.1_pt1 | contig 22655 bp, 16 predicted proteins | sample 1672681 | NCBI WGS metagenome assembly OLQB01 (sample SAMEA3136713, study PRJEB25190) | human gut metagenome | reverse complement strand
GATAGTAATTATCGACAGTCAAATGAATTACCGAGGAAAACTTGACACTTACCCTGAGAGGCTGCGAAAAGAATTTTCTGGCCCCACTATGATATAATACAGAAAACAGGATTGCCATGATTTCAATGAAAGAGGTTGATTCCTATGAAACTGGTTGTGATTAACAAGTTATCCGATGAAAAAATCGATGCATTGAAAAAGGCGGTGCCCGGCTCCGTGGTGGAAGCCTACAAATCACCGAAGGAAGCCCTGCCTCATGTGGCAGACGCCGATGCCATTGCTCTCTGGGGATTCCAGGATGTGGAGCCCCTCCTTCAGGCAGCGCCTCATGTGCGCTGGGTTCATTCCCTGTCTGACGGGGTGGAAAAACTCCTTACTCCCAGCATGATGGAAAGGCCCATTATCCTGACCAATTCCCACGGTGTCCATGACCGGGCGGTGTCGGAGCACACTATGGCCCTCCTTCTTTCCTGGTTCCGCCGCATCCCTGATGCTGTCCGCAGTCAGAGCGTCCATACCTGGTCCAGACCCCACGGGGAATCCCTTTTCGGCAAAACCATTCTCATTGTAGGTTTCGGCAGCATTGGCAGGGCCATTGCCCAGCGGGCCAAGGTTTTTGAAACCCATATTCTGGCAGTGAAGAAACATCTGTCCCATGAAATGTTCGCAGACCATGTATATACCCAGGAAGAAATTATGGATGTCCTGCCCAAGGCAGACATCATCATCGCCGCTCTTCCTGCCACACCGGAAACGGATAAATTCTTCGACGAGGAAAAATTCAAAGCCATGAAGAAATCGGCCCTTTTCATCAACATTGCCCGGGCCTCCGTGGTGGATGAACAGGCCCTGGTAAAGGCTCTTGAGGAAGGGGACATTGCCGGCGCCTGCATGGATGTTTTCTCCAAAGAGCCGCTGCCCGAAGATCATCCCTTCTGGGATATGAAAAATGTGATCATGACCCCTCACATTGCCTCCATGGTACCGGATTTCTGGAATAAGCTCACCTTCCTTCTGGAAACCAATTTCATCGCCTTCAGCCGCGGCGAGAAGCTGCTGAATGAAGTGGATAAGAAAAAGGGTTACTGATGGCTATGTAAAAAGAGGACTGCCCGGGCAGCCCTTTTTTTATGGCTGTCCATGGTCGGTATTTTTTACGTTTCAAAGCCCTTCCGCATAGCCTGCCTGCTGCAGCAGGCCATAACCCAGGGCGAAGCGGTGAATCCTTTGAGGCTCTGAACCTTTTTCTCCCGTATGCTATAATATAGAAAATAAATTCGATGATTACTTTTTCATTAATGAGGAGAATACCATGGCAGGAAAAAAGCGGGTGCGGAGAACGAGAGCGGCAAAGAAGGGAGGACATCCTTTTCTGGTGCTTCTCTTCTTTATAGCCCTCATTATGGGTTCTGCCTATATGACGGACCGCATGACCAATGCCCCTGATTCGGAGGTGGCCCAGAACGTTACCACCATAGGCCACCTGTTTAACGATAAGGAAATGCAGGGACTGGTGCCGAAGGAAGATCAGGGTACGCCGGAAAGCGTGAAAGAAAAAATCAAAGCCGCCATGGATAAGGTGGTGACGGTGCAGGTAAAGGCCGATGATGAAGAACCGGCGGGAAGCAGCGTTTCCTCCAATGAAAAAAAGGACGGCAGCCAGACAATGGAAAAGGGGAAAAAGGCTTCCTTCAGTCTGCCTTCCATTGTGTCTAAAATTACAGGAAAAGAGGAAAGCCATGAAAACACAGCGGCCCCTTCTTCCCTGCAGGGAAAGCCAACGGAAGCGGCTTCCTCCGCTGTTTCATCTACCCCTTCGTCCACTGTTTCTGCTTCCTCCTCTGCTTCTGCGGCCCCGGCAGCCGTTGCTCCTTCTGTGAAGAAGGCTGCAGGACAACCAAAGGCTCCTGCCAAACAAAGTGCAGCTCCCGTGAAAGCTGCGCCGGCAGCTTCGCCAAAGCCCAATACACCTTCAGCAGTAAAGGGAAAGCTGGCCGTGGTCATCGATGATGCAGGACGGGACCTGGCATCCCAGCATGTCTATGAATCCCTGGGCATCCCGCTGACTCTGGCTGTCATGCCGAACCAGGTACACACCAGGGATGCTGCCCTGTCCTGGCATGCCCATGGCCTTCCTGTCATCCTTCACCAGCCTATGGAATCGGTTTCCGGTATCGGTATGGAATCCAAGGTTATCCTGACTTCCATGAGCGATGAGGAAATCCGGGGCCTTCTGAAGAGTTCCCTTTCTCAGGTGCCGGAAGCGGTGGGCATCAATAATCATCAGGGCTCCAAAGCCACCACCGACCGTCATACCATGGACGTGGTGATGAATGAGCTCCACCACCGCCATCTCTTCTTCTTCGACAGCCGCACCAATTCCACCACCGCTGCTGACGGAGCAGCGGCCTCTTACGGCGTGCCCTATGTAAGAAATGATCTTTTCGTAGATAATGAAGCCGACGTGGCGGCCATATCCGCCATGATCCGGGAAGCGGCCAAACGGGCGCAGAAATACGGAACCTACGTGATTATCGGTCACTGCCGACCCAAGACGGCGGAAGCCTTCCGCCAGATGGTGCCCCAGCTGGAAAAAGAGGGCATCCAGTTCGTTTACGTTTCCTCTCTTGCCAAATAAGGAGAATTCCATGGTACAGACAGTTCTTATTTCCGGCGGCACTTCCGGCATCGGTCTTGCCACTGCCAAAATTCTGGCGGGTGAAGGCCTTCGGCCCGTTCTTCTGGGAAGAAATGAAGAGCGGGGACAGAAGGCCCAGGAGCAGGTCAGGGGAAGCCTTTACGTTCCCTGCGACGTGACAGTCACAAAAGACTGCCAGAAAGCGGTGAAAGCGGCATCGGCCATTGGAAAAATCACGGGCCTTGTCCTTTCCGCCGGCATCTATGAAGAAAAACTGCTGGAAAATACCACCGATGAGGAAATGGAGCACTTCTTTGCGGTCAACGTTTTCGGCGCCATGAAACTGACCCGGGAGGCCATCCCTGCCATGAGAGGGGCGTCAGGCAGCATTGTGGCGGTGGCTTCTGACGCCGCTCTCCAGGGCAATGTGCAGTGCAGCCTCTACGGCGCCACCAAGGGCGCCCTGGTCTCTTTCATCCGCTCCCTGGCCCTGGAAATGGCAGTGGAAAACATTCGGGCCAACGTGGTGTGTCCCGGAGACATTGATACCCCCCTTCTGGACAGGCAGCTTCATGACTACGGCGGCAGCCGCAAAGAAATGGGGGACTGGTATCCCCTGATGCGCATTGGCCGTCCGGAAGAAGTGGGAGAACTCATTGCCTTCCTTCTCTCAACGAAATCCTCCTTCATCACCGGCGCCGCCATTCCGGTGGACGGCGGCCTTACAGACTGGTAAAAAGAAAAGAAGGTCTTTCCTCACCGGGAAAGACCTTCTTTTTTCTTGCTTTTATCTCCGGGGCGCCATCCATTTACATCATGCCAAAAAGGCCTCACCGGAGAGGTGAAGCCTTTTTTGAAAAGGCACTTCTCATGAATGAAATGAAGAGGCTTCCTCCATCAGAGCTTTCATTTCAGGGGCCGAAGGGACTTTTCTGTTTTCAGTGCACTGAAGGGAAGCAGCCGGGCTCTTTACACCTCCTCCCTCCTGCTCCATGGATGGGCGCCTGCAGGATTTACAAGAAGGCTTTCAGCATTGGCTGTTTCTATATGCATAGTCAGGGAGAAAGGGAAAGGGTATCAGGGGAGAGAAATAGAAAGAGGAGTATAGCCGGTCAGAGAATATTTCATTTCAAAGGGCAGGGACTGCCTGGCAGGTGCCTGTGAAATCAGAATTTCTATTGGTGCTTTTTATGTTTTTAGGTATAATAGATATAAGTAATGGTTTGAAATCACCATACATCAGCCATCCTTTACACTGGCAGATTCATGGTTTACGGCCCGGATGTCCGGGCAGGGAGGTTTCTATGAGCGAAGAAAGAGATATGGAAAAGACACCGGTTGTTCGTCCTGAAGCAGCTCCTGAGGTGAAGGAAGCGGCTAAGCCGCCCATGGAAAAGGAGGAGACCGGCCTTCCGGCAGAAAAAGCGGAAGCCGGACTTCCTGCTGAGAAGGAACCGGCAGGCCTGCCGGCGGAGAAGAAAAAAGGAGAGGTACCGGCAGCTGTGGAGGAAGCAGAAGAAGTCCATGTGGATTCTCCGGAGCCTGATATGGAAATCAATATCATTGATGACCGGGATAAGGAAGCGGAAGGGCTCATCCGCTGGGCTGCGGGCCGGGCTGGAGTCATTGTGGCGGCTCCCCTTCTGGGCACCGCTGCTCTGGTGGCCAATGAGGTGTACATGATTTCTAAAATCGGGACGGTTTATGGCGTGGAGCTGAACCAGAAGGCAGTGCTGTCCTTTATCGGCTCCCTGGGGGCTACGGTGGTGGGATCCACGCTGGCCACGCTGATTCCTATTTCCTTCATGCAGATCCCCATCGGCGTTTCTGTGACCTACGGCATCGGCAAGGCAGCCCAGCGCTGGATTAAGGACGGCATGCCCGATGATACGAAACCCTATCGTGCTGTTTTTGAGGAAGAAAAGGCGGAAGGGGAAAAGGATGTAAAGGAACTGGAGGAGAATCCAAAGAAGGATGAACCCCTGGGCGATGAAAAGAAGGATTTCACAGCGGAGCTGAAGAAGAACTGGAATGACGTATATCCGGAAAAGGCTCATGAAGCAGTAGACAAGCTGGCCCGCCAGCTCACCGAGTCTGCCGGCATGCTGGGAAATAAGCTGGTGGATGCGCTGAAGAAGGCCGGCGTCACTGACGAGCAGATCGAAAAGGCCAAGTACACCGCCCTTGGTGCATCGGAGGTGGCTCAGGAAACGGCGGAAAAAACGGCGCGGGATCTGCAGGCCATTGCCCGCATCAAGTCCAGAGAGTTCAGAAAAGATGCAGCCCGCCGGGCTGATGAAATGAAGGCCCAGGCCCGGGTGCAGATGGATGAGCTCCAGAAGAAGACGGAGGAAATGAAGCGGCAGTCTGAAATCCAGTCCCAGCAGATGAAGCTGAAGTCGGACAAGCTGAAGGCCCAGGCCCGGGTACAGATGCAGGAGGCCAGAATCCAGGCAAACAAGCTGAAAATCCAGGCCCAGGAGCAGGCGGAAACGGCCCAGGCCAAAGCCCAGGAGATTTCTGATAAGGTTATGGAATCGGCAGGCCGGTATCGGGATGCTGCTGTGGAAGCGGCCACTCAGGCAAAGGCAGATATGATGAGTACCGCTGAGGAATATCGGGCAAAGATTGAGGAAAGGGCCCGCCAGAAACAGGCCGAAGCGGCAGAAAGGGATGGAAAAAGCGTTGAAGGTGCTGGAAAGGCTGAAGAAACTGCTTCTTCCCCTGACGAAAAAACTAAAAGCGAATAACCGGGAAGTGGAAGGGGACCTGTCTGACCTTCATAAGGAAAAGGTGGGACCTGTCACGAGAAACGTGGTATCTCCCTGGGGCAGAAGGCGGATAGGCCACCGGCGGTCCAATCACCCCTGGGTTAAAGGAAGGTAAGAGAAAGGAGCGGTGAAATCACAGGTTCAATGATTTCACCGCTCCTTTTATTTATAAACCATATATGACCTTTCCGGAACCGGAAAAGAGACCATGCAAAAAAGCCGGCTTTGGCCGGCTGAAAATGCAAAGAAATCAGATGTCTCTGTTTACTTTATGAGAACGAAGGCAACGAGTGCAGACATTCATTCTCTTGACCTGTCCGTCTACCAGTACGCGAACTCTCTGGATATTCGGTTTCCAGGTTCTCTTTGTTTTCAGATGGGAATGGGATACGTTGAATCCCGTAGCGGTTTTCTTGCCGCAAACTTCACAATAGTTAGCCATGTGCTACACCTCCTTGCACTTCCGCAATTGCAACATTCATAATATATCACAATTGCTTTTTTTAAGCAAGTCTTTTACGTAATCAATTTTCAGGAATATAATAAATAGAGATATTGCTGTTTTGTCCCGGGCACTCTTTTTCCGGGCTCTGTTTTCGGAAAGGTTTTCCTCATGCATTTATCAGATTCGGTACAATATATTAAGGGCGTAGGGCCCAGTATGAAGGAAAAGCTGGCGCGGCTGGGCATAGCCACGGTGGAGGATCTGATTTCCTTCTATCCCCGGCGCTACCAGGACTGGACAAAAATCACAAAAATGGAGGAGCTTTCGCCCGATGATGAGGCTGTCATTTACGGCAGGGTGGCGGATATCCGGATGCTCACGCCAAGGCGGGGCATGAGCATACTGAATGTGCTTCTGGTAGACGGCACCGGCGCCGTGACCCTGGTGTATTTTAACCAGCCCTGGAAAGTGGAAATTTTCCGGAAGGACACCCATGTGCTGGCCTATGGCCGGATTGAGTACAACTACGGAAAGCTCCAGATTTCCAATGCAGAAATCGAAATCGTAACGCCGGAGGAGCTTTCTTCTTTTCAGAAGCTGGTACCGGTGTATCCCCTGACCGAAGGCATACGCATCGGAAAGATGAGGGATATGATTTCCATTGCCCTGGATCAGGTGGAGGATATGGATGAAAACCTTCCGCCGGACACTTTGAAAAGGGAGCATCTCATGGGCCGGCTGGAGGCAGCCCGGGCCATGCACAATCCGAAAAACTGGGAGGAGCAGAAGGAGGCCCGGCGCCGTACGGCCTTTGAAGAGCTCTTCTTCATGCAGGCAGGCATCCTGCTTCTTCGGAAGAAGCGGGAGAGCCATGTGATGAGCATCAAGTGCGCGCCGTCGGGAAAGCTGGTGCAGTCGGTGCTTGCCAATTTCCCCTTCCATCTGACTGCCGGGCAGAAGCAGGCCTTTTCGGATATTGAAGATGATATGGAAGGGCTCATCCCCATGCAGCGCCTCATCCAGGGGGATGTGGGCAGCGGCAAAACCGCTGTGGCGGCGCTGGCACTGGCGAAAATCGTGGAGAACGGATATCAGGGGGCCCTGATGGCGCCTACGGAAGTGCTGGCAGGACAGCATTACAGGACCTTCCAGGAGTTTTATAAGGGACTTCCCATCCATGTGGCTTATTTGTCAGGCCAGACGAAGACGAAGGAAAGAAATGAAATCCTGAAGGGGCTGAAGGATGGGTCCATTGATGTACTCATCGGCACCCATGCCCTCATTGAGGAGGATGTGGTGTTTGCCCATCTGGGGCTGGTCATTACGGACGAACAGCACCGGTTCGGCGTAAAGCAGAGAAAGGCTTTGGAAACGAAGGGAGGCTATCCCCATATTCTGGTGATGACGGCCACGCCTATTCCCCGGACCATGGCTCTTTCCATTTACGGGGACCTGGACCTTTCCTCCATCCGGGGCATGCCGCCGGGACGGCATCCGGTGAAGACCTATGCCATCGGCAGCGCCCTGCTTCAGCGGGTATTCAATTTCATGGGAAGGGAAATGACCGCCGGCCATCAGGTGTATGTGGTGTGCCCGCTGGTGGAAAAGAGCGAGAAGCAGGATCTGGCCTCTGCGGTGGCGGTGTATGAACAGCTGAAAGAAAAGGTATTTCCCATGTTTCAGGTGGGCCTGGTGCACGGCCGCATGAAGAATGCGGAAAAGGACCGGGTCATGACTGATTTCCATGACGGGAAAATCAATCTTCTGGTGGCCACGTCGGTCATCGAAGTGGGGGTGAATGTGCCCAATGCCACCATCATGTTCGTCTATGGGGCGGACCGGTTCGGCCTTTCCCAGCTCCATCAGCTTCGGGGCCGGGTAGGAAGGGGCAGCGCCCAGTCCTACTGCATCCTCTATTCCGACAACCAGAATGAAATCACTCGGCTCCGCATGAAACTGATGTGTGAAATCCAGGACGGCTTCCTCCTTTCCGAAAAGGATCTTCTCCTTCGGGGCTCCGGCGAATTTTTCGGCTACCACCAGCATGGCATGCCGGACCTGAAGGCGGCAGATATTGTGAAGGACCTGCCTCTGCTGGAAAGGGCGAGGAAGGAGGCAAAGCGGGCGGTAGATGGCGGCGCTGATTTCAGGGATGAGCTTTCCCACCGCTTCGGCGGCGCCTTCTTCAAGAAACTGTATGAAGAGGATGGAAAGTAAAGGGCCGCAAACCGGTCCCCTTTGCAATTCCTGTTTTCCTGTCCCTTTTATTTATGTTATAATGATTAAATTAATGGATTCAAAATCATATACCTGAAGTGAAAGAGGAAATCTGATTTCAAGAAACGGAGGCTATGATGAGAGCAGACAAGTTTGGCAAGAGAGGGCTTACTTTTGATGATGTACTTCTGATTCCGGCCCATTCCACGGTACTTCCCCGGGATGTGGACGTAAGCACGAAGCTCACAAGACATATCCGACTGAACATCCCCATTATGAGTGCCGGTATGGATACGGTAACGGAAGCGGAAATGGCCATTGCCATGGCTCGTGAAGGCGGTATCGGCGTTATCCATAAGAATATGAGCATCGACGAGCAGGCCCGGGAAGTGAAGCTGGTCAAGCGTTCCGAACACGGCGTCATTGTGGATCCTATTTACCTGGCTCCGGACAATACCCTGGCTGATGCGGACGAACTGATGAATAAATACCATATTTCCGGTGTTCCCATTACGGAAGAGGGAAAGCTGGTAGGTATCATTACCAACAGGGATATGCGCTTTGAGACGGACCTGTCCCGTCCTATCAGTGACATCATGACCCATGACGGTCTGGTGACAGCTCCGGAAAACACCACCATTGATGAAGCCAAGGAAATCCTGAAGGCCCACCGCATTGAAAAACTGCCGCTGGTGGATAAAGAGGGATACCTGAAGGGCCTCATCACCATCAGGGATATCGAAAAGATGAAGAAATATCCCAATGCCGTGAAGGATGAGGACGGACGCCTTCTGGCAGCCGCAGCCATCGGTGTGACACCGGATGTGGAAGACCGGGTGGAAGCACTCCTTGCTGCCAAAGCAGATGTGCTTGTGATTGATACGGCCCATGGTCATAGCGAAGGGGTGCTTGAAACTATCCGCCGCCTCCGCAGAGATTTCCCTCATCTGGAACTGATTGCAGGCAATGTGGCAACCTATGAAGCCACCAAAGCATTGATCGAAGCCGGCGTAGATGCGGTGAAGGTTGGCATCGGCCCTGGTTCCATCTGCACTACCCGTGTGGTTGCCGGTATCGGTGTGCCCCAGATTACCGCTGTTTATGACTGCGCAAGGGCGGCTGAAGGCACAGGGGTGCCCATCATTGCCGACGGCGGCATCCAGTATTCCGGTGATATTGCCAAAGCCCTTGGCGCCGGCGCTTCCTCTGTCATGCTGGGGAACCTCCTGGCCGGCACCGACGAAAGCCCGGGAGAAACTATCATTTATCAGGGTAAGAAATACAAGGCTTACCGCGGCATGGGTTCCCTGGGAGCCATGCAGGCCGGAAGCAAGGACCGCTATTTCCAGCAGAATGCGAAGAAACTGGTGCCGGAAGGCATTGAAGGACAGATTCCCTACAAGGGCCATGTGTCCGATGTGCTTTTCCAGCTCATCGGTGGTCTCCGTGCGTCCATGGGCTACTGCGGCACGCCGGATATCAAAACCATGAATGAGGAAACCCAGTTTATTGAAATCACCGGCGCCGGCCTCCGTGAAAGCCATCCTCATGATGTAAGCATTACGAAGGAAGCACCGAATTACAGTACGAAATGAAGGATATAACGTTGACATCCCATGTAGTCATGGATATCCGCATCCATGCGGTGACCATGCAAGAAGCACTGGCCTTTGCGGAAAAGAGAATCATGGAAGGAAAGCCTTCCATGATTGCCACGGCCAATGCAGAAATGATTATGATTGCGCAAAAGGACCATGAACTGGCCCGTATACTGAACGGCGCAGATCTTGTGGTTCCTGACGGCGCCGGCGTACTCTGGGCCGGAGAAAAGCTGGGCACCCCCTTCCCGGAACGGGTGACCGGGGCGGATCTGACCACAGAGCTTTTGAAAAAGGCCTCCGCCATGAACTGGCCGGTCTATTTCCTGGGTGGAAATCCGGGGGTAGCTGCCAAAGCAGCCAGAAAATTCATGGAAGACCACGGAAGTTTTTCCCTGGTAGGCTGCCATGACGGCTATTTCAATGAAGAAGAAGAAAAGAAAATTATCGAAGATATTAAAAAAAGCGGGGCAAAGCTGCTTTTTGCCGGCCTTGGCGTGCCAAAGCAGGAAAAGTGGCTCTATGCCCACAAGGAGGAATTGGGCGTTCTTTCTATGGGGATCGGCGGTGTATTTGACGTCATGAGCGGCAACCTGAAGAGGGCGCCTCTCTGGATGCAGAGAAACCGTCTGGAATGGGCTTACCGCCTGTACCTGCAGCCCAGCCGCATCGGCCGCATGATGGCTCTGCCGAAGTTTATGCGGGCTGTAGGGAAATGGAAAAAAGAACGCAGGAGTCAGTGATGCTGAAAAAACCTATCATATTACAGGAAGGCTATCCCTTCATGGCGGTGACTTTCCTTCTCGGAGTTCTGTTCTGTTATCTGAAATGGTATTACGCAGCAGTGATACCGTTCGTACTTTGTCTGTATTTTACTTATTTTTTCCGGTGCCCGCCGCGGAACGGGAAAATCGTCCCCGGTGATGATACCCTGGTGTCCCCGGCAGACGGCACGGTGGTGGATGTGTCCCATGATGTGGAGGAAGATACATTTCTTGGGGAAAAATGTCACAGGATTACCATTTTCCTCTCCATTTTTGATGTCCACTGCAACCGCAGCCCCATGGCAGGTGAAATCAAGTACCAGTCCTATACCCAGGGCCGGTTCCTTCCTGCTTATAAGGAAGGGGTAGGTTTTGAAAATGAACGAGGTGCCATCGGTATTACAGGAAAGAAGCGGTCCATCCTGGTCATCCTCATTGCCGGCATCCTGGCAAGGCGGGTGGTTTCCTGGAAGAACCTGGGAGACAAGCTCACCAAGGGAGAACTGTACGGAATGATTAAGTTCGGCTCCTGCACGGAGCTCTACATTCCCGGTGACTGCGAAATCTGTGTAAAAAAAGGCGATAAGGTCAAAGGCGGTCTGACTGTCGTAGGGAGGCTGAAGTAAGTGAATAAATCTTGGATTGCAAATGCCGTCACAGCAACAAATGCGTTATTTGGCGGTCTGTCGATTATGATGTCCATTGAGGGCAATTTCAAAACGGCAGCTGTATTCATTCTTATCGCCATGGTGGCGGATGCTCTTGACGGAAGAGTGGCCCGGGCCCTTCATACGGCAGGTCCCATGGGCGTGGAACTGGATTCCCTGTCCGATGACGTTTCCTTCGGCATCGCCGCCGGCGCTCTCATGTATGCCTACCAGCTGCATGAACTGGGACCGGTGGGATTCATTCCCTGTGCCCTTCTGGGTACCTTCTGTGCCTTCCGTCTGGCCCGGTTCAATGTGAAGGTCACCAGTGTGCACGGCTATTTTGAAGGCCTGCCCTGCCCGACTACCGGTGTCATTGTGGCAGCTTATGTACTTTCGGGCATTAAGATCTGGAACTGGCTGGCCGTGCTGTGCGTACTTCTTCTGGCCTTCCTCATGGTCAGTGAAATCCACTATCCCGACAACAAAGGGGCCAGCGCCGATCAGCTTCATCTGCCGGCTCTTCTGATCTGCTTTGCCTTCTTCATTATCTGCACCATTTTCTACTGGCCTGTATGGGCAGCAGCTCTCTGCGCCGGCTATATCATGTTCGGCATGATGAATACCTTCCTGAACCGCAGAAAGGCAAAACGGAAAGCAAAGAGAACCAGGAAAACTGCCGGAGAAAACGGCGAAGGGAAAGAATAATGACTTACATACTCGATATAATCATGATCCCCGTACAGCTGATCGTGGCGTTTTTTACCATTTACTATACGGTCATTGCTGTATGCGGCATGTGGCATCGAAAAGAAAAAAATCTGGCACCTCCAAAGAGCAAATTTGCCGTGGTCATACCGGCCCATAATGAAGAAATGGTGCTGGCAGACCTTCTGGAAAACCTGAAAATGCTGAAATACCCCAAAGAGCTCTACGATGTGTATGTGATTGCAGATAACTGCACTGACCATACCGCCGATATTGCCCGCGCCCACGGGGCCCATGTCTTTGAACGGACCAACCGGGAGCTGGTGGGCAAGGGTTATGCTATGGATTGGGTATTCCCAAAGATTTTCGCCCTGAACAAAGGCTATGATGCTTTCTGCGTCTTCGACTCTGATAACCTGGTCCATCTGGATTTCCTGGCGGTCATGAACAACCGCCTTCTGAAGGGCCAGAAGGTGCTGCAGGGTTATTTGTCAGCCAAGAACCCCACGGATACCTGGGTATCCGGCACCTTTGCCATTGCCTTCTGGACCATCAACCATCTGTGGCATCTGGGCAAGTATAATCTGGGCCTGTCCTCCTGCCTCGGCGGCACAGGCATGTGCATTGCGGCAGATATTGTGAAGAAATACGGCTGGGGCTGCGACTGCCTCACTGAGGATATGGAATTTTCCATGAAATGCCTGTCCCATGGCATCCGTACCTGCTGGGTTCATGATGCCATTATTTATGATGAGAAACCGCTGGGCTTCATGGCTTCCTGCCGCCAGAGAAAGCGGTGGGCCCAGGGCCAGTTCGACTGCTCTGAACGTTACATTCCCATCCTTTTCAGAGAAGGCATCAAAAGGCACAGCATTGTCATCCTTGACGGCATCATGCAGCTTCTGCAGAACTATTTCCTTCTGCTCTCCACCTTCTACCTCATCATGACATATATCAATATGTTCTATCCCTGCTTCACGGTGATTCTGTACAACGATGTGCTGGTGCCCCGCCAGTTCTGGGCGGTGCTTGGCTTCATCCAGTCCGTGGTGCCCCTCATCGTGCTGCTGCAGATCGAAGTGCCTCTGAAAATTTATCTCTACTGGCTCATTTATCCTGTATTCATGTATTCCTGGATTCCTGTCACCATCCTGGGCTGGAAAGACCGCCATAAGAAGGGCTGGGTCCATACCATCCATACAAGAAGCATGCATTTTGAGCAGGCCAAGCTTACCAGGAAGAAAGAAATTGATCAGTAAAAAAAGCGGTGAAGAAATGTTCCTCATTTCTTCACCGCTTTTTTTCTGCTGCACCCGCGGCTGCGGGTAGAGAAATGATAAGGAATGATAAATTCTTTGCAGCAATCTATGAATCATATCATGGGCCCTGTATAATGAAGGAAGCAGACGATTCATGGCGGTCATGAATCATCATGGGGAGGATTTTATGCAGCTTTCATGGCTTCATTCGAAAAAAGCAAAAATCATCATATGGACTGTTATCCTTGTGTTCCTGCTTTGCGGCATTTACGCCTATACCCACCGCAGCCGGGTAAGCGTAGGGAAAACATCGGCCCATCCGCTGGTGAAGGTGGAGAAGATGGAGAAAAAGGACATGATGAAACGAGTGGTACTGTCGGGAGAGACAGTGCCCCGGGAATCGGTGGATATTTCTCCCAAGTATGCAGGACGGCTGGAAAAGGTGTATGTGGATCTGGGGGACAAAGTGACAAAAGGGGATATCCTTATTTCTCAGGACACGAAGGACATCAGCTTTTCCATCGCCCAGAACCGGGCCGGCAGCCATGAGGCTGCGGCAGATGCAGTGGAAAGCAGGGCTTCCTATGATGCAGGCACCTTGAAAGCCCAGAGTGATTATGACAATGCCCTTTCCACTTTTAACCGCTATGACACCCTGTTTCAGGAAGGCGCCGTTTCCAGACAGGAGCGGGATGACAAGTACCAGGCCATGATGGAAGCCAGAGCGGCCCTTCAGAACCTGACCGGTCAGGATGTGGAGGGCGTGCCGGCAGTGATTGCAAGCAAAGAAGCGGCAGCAGAAAAGGCGGCTTATACCGTAGATTCCCTGGAAAGTCAGAAGGGGGATATGACCATGTATGCCCCTGTGTCCGGTACCATCGGCTATCGGGATGCGGAAGCAGGCGAGTGGGCAGCGGCAGGCCAGAAGCTTTTAACCATTGTGGATAACAGCGCCCTGTACCTTGACTGCGCTGTAGCGGAACAGGATATCGGGGTTCTTCGGGAGGGCATGGACATGGATGTTTCCATCGATTCCCTGGGAGAGAAGGTAAAGGGACAGATCATTTATATCAGCCCGGACCTGGATTCCTCTACCCATTCCTACAAGGTCCGCATCCTTCTTGACGGGGATGGAAGGAATCTTCGGGGCGGCATGTTTGGCCGAAGCGTTGTGATGGCCCTGGAAAGGAAGAATGCTCTGTACCTGCCCAAGGAAGGGGTGCTTGAAAATAATGGAAAGAAGTGGGCCTTCCTGATTGACAGCAGCCATAAGGTGAAAAAGGTGGAAGTTACTACCGGCCTTTATAATGATGACTCCATTGAAATCGTTACAGGAATTTCGGAAGGAGACCAGGCGGCAGTCACCAATATTTCCAAGCTGAAGGACGGCATGACAGTAGATGTGGAGGAAACGGTATGAATCGGTTGAATATGACCCGCTACGCCGTCACCCATCCTGTGGGCATCATCATGATTGTCCTCTTCTTCGTGACCCTGGGTCTTTACAGCTACTACCGCATCGGTGTGGAACTGTATCCGAAAATCAATACGCCCTATGTGGTAGTCAGCGTCACCTATGACGGCGCCGATGCGGAATCGGTGGAGCAGCAGGTGACCAAGCCCGTGGAGGATGCCCTTTCTTCGGTGTCCAATGTCAAGCATATTACTTCCAAGTCCAGGACCGGAAAGTCCCAGGTTACCCTGGAGCTTAATTTTGATGCCGATGTGGATGCAGCGGCGGTGGACGCTTCCCAGAAGGTGAATGCCATCAGGAAAAGCCTTCCTGATGATGCCGATGACCCGGTGGTGGAAAAGAGGGATATGGACGCAGCGCCTATCCTGGACCTGGCCCTGGTTTCGCCCCATCCTTTGGATGAAATGTATTCGCTGGCGGACAATACGCTGACCAACGATTTCACCAAGGCCGACGGTGTGTCAGATGTGGAACTTTCCGGCGGCAGGGACCCCGAAATTGCGGTCAAGATAGACAGGGACAAACTGTCCTACTACGGGATTTCCATGAATGACATCATTTCAGCACTGAAACGGGAAAACAAGCTGGCCCCCGCCGGCTCCTCCTACACGGACCGTCGGCAGACCCAGATCCGGCTGAATGCGCAGTACCATTCGGTGGAGGACATCAAGAAAATCTATGTCACCGCCCAGGGAGGAGGCGCCATACCTATTACCGCCCTGGGAGACGTGGTGCGGGAAGATAAAAAGGTGTCCCGCTATGCCCGGATTAACGGCCAGGATGCCGTGGGCATATCCATTTACAAGAACAGCAATGCCAACCTGGTTTCCACGTCTGACGCTGTCATGACAGTGCTGGAGCAGCTGAGAAAAGAGTATCCGGATTATCAGTTCATCGTGGTCAACGATTCCGCTGCCTATGTGCGGACAGCTCTCCATAATACCTTGGGCACCCTGGTGGAAGGTCTTTTCACCACGGGCCTGGTGCTCTTTCTCTTCCTTCGGGGCTGGCGTTCCGCAGCGGCCGTTATGATTGCCATTCCTACCTCCCTGATTGCCTCTTTCTTTGCCATGTACATGGCAGGCTTTACCTTCAACATGATGTCCCTCATGGGCATGACTCTCTGTATCGGCATCCTGGTAGATGATTCCATTGTGGTGCTGGAAAATATCCACCGCCATCTGGCCAGAGGGGAAAGTCCAAAAGAGGCGGCGGTGAAGGGCCGTATGGAAATCGGTATGGCGGCGATTGCTATTACGATCTGCGATGTGGTGGTGTACCTGCCCATCGCCTTCATGACCAGCATGACCGGCCAGTTCTTCCGCCAGTTCGGACTGACCATCGTTTTTGCATCGCTCTTTTCCCTTTTCATTTCTTTTACCCTCACGCCTATGCTGGCCTCCCGATTCTTCCAAAAAGGCCTTCACGTACCGGACAGAAAGCTCTGGCGGGCGATGGACCGGATGGAAGAAGGCATGCAAGATTTCTACGAAGAGGCGCTCCACTGGAGCTTTCATCATAAAAAGAAACTCTTTGCAGGCACAGCCCTGACGCTGGCCCTCTTTACGGCCATGGTGCCTCTGGGCATCATCGGCAGGGAGTACATGCCCCGTACCGATGAAAGCGGTTTCAATGTGCAGATCAAGCTTCCCACCGATGCCAGCATTGAGCGCACCGATGCGGTGACCACCCAGTTGGAGGACTATCTGTCCAAGGTTCCGGAAGCCAAGTACTACATGGCCATGGTGGGCGGCGGTAGCGGCGTCAATTCCGGCCGTATCCGGGTGTCTCTCATGGACAGGCAGGACCGGAACCGCTCTATCTGGGACATTACCGATGAAATGAGAAACTGGATTTCCCAAAATATCCATGACGGCGATGTGAGAATCAAGGAAGACCAGGCCTCTGTGTCCGGCACTTCCGGCGGCGGGCTGGGTCAGGGCGGCGGCGCTTTCCGCCTGGAACTCCGGGGCAACAACATGCAGGATCTGATTCTTGCTTCTGAAAAGGTCCAGGACATGCTGAAGCAGGGGGACTATGGCATTACCGATGTGAGCTCCACCTACCAGGAAGGACTGCCGGAGCTCTCCATCGTTCCGGACAGGGAAAAGCTGAAATACTACGGTGTCACCGTGGGAAGCCTTTATGACACCCTGTCATCTGCCATCAGCGGCAGCGGCGGCGGCGTCCTTCCAAACGATGTGAAAAACAGCGGCAATGATACGGATATCAATGTGTACTTCAGGGGCGGTGAATCCTATAAGAAATCGGATCTTGCAGTGATTCCCATTGAAACATCCAAAGGCTTGGTCCATATTTCCGATGTGGCGCAGATCAAAGACGAAGAAGGGCCCATTACCATTAACCGCACCGATAAACAGCGATCCATCATCATCGGCGGAAATCCCGGCAGCCGCCCGCTGAGCCAGGTCATTGAAGAAGTGACCCAAGACCTTAAAGACGCCGGACTGCCTGAGACCGTGAGCTTCCGATTCTCCGGACAGGCGGACAGCATGAATGAAAGTTTCACAGAACTCCTGGCGGCCCTCCTCATGGGCATGGTGCTGGTGTACATGGTCCTGTCCGTGCTCTACGAATCGGCCAAGACTTCCTTCATCCGCATGTTTTCCCTGCCCTTCGGACTGATCGGCTCTCTCTTCTTCCTCTTCCTCATGAATGATTCTCTGAATATTTACTCCATGATCGGCATCATCGTCATGGATGGCGTGGTGGCCAAAAACGGCACCCTCCTTCTGGACTACACCCTGACCCTCATGCATACCAGGGGCATGAATCCGAAGGACGCGGTGCTGGAAGCGGGCAGGACCAGACTTCGGCCTATTCTTATGACCACCTTTACCATGATCGTAGGCATGCTGCCTACGGCCCTGGCAGTGACGGCGGGCTCTGAAACAAGAAGCTCCATGGCCTGGGTGATCATCGGCGGTCTTCTAACCTCCACCATTTTCACGCTCCTTGTGATGCCTATGATTTTCCTTTTCTTCGAAAATCACTCGTTCCTTCATTTCCTGAAAAAAGAGGAAGGAAGAATCGGCGCTGCAGCCAGGAAGTAAGGCCTTGGGACTTTACAGAATCTATATAGAACCTTGTCTATTTATATGGTACAATAAAGGAATCAGAATCTATGTGTTAGAAATCAGGTGAACCATGCATATTTTTATGACCAATGATGACGGCTTCGAGTCTCCCGGACTGATTGAAATGGCAAAAAAACTCTCCCGCCTGGGCCGGGTCACCGTTATTGCTCCCAATCGGGGAAGAAGCTCCTGTTCCTCATCCCTGTCCCTCCAGACCTATCTGCGTATGTGGCACAAGGAAAGCTATGGAGAAAATATTTCCGTCCTTTCCTGCAACGGCACCACGGCAGACTGCTGCAAGCTGGCTCTGGAACACTGGCTCCGGAATGACATGCCGGATCTGGTGGTGTCTGGCATCAATAATGGCTATAACAGCGGCACCGACTGCCTTTACAGCGGTACCGTAGCCGGCGCCCTGGAAGGGGCGGTCTTCGGCATTCCCTCCATCGCCCTTTCAGCAGAAACCATAAAGGACAAGGATTTTCTGGACAAAGCCTCCACCTTTGCCTTTGACATCATAAAGAAATATTTCGTCCAGGAAAAATACAGAGGCACCTTGAGCCTCAATATCCCTAAAGAGGGGAAGGAACTGTGCCTGGACAATCTGAAGGTGGTGAAGCTGGGGGTACAGCGCTATGAAAATGCCATCCGCGAAATGAAAGACCCCTCAGGCCATCTGGGCTTCTGGCTTTCCGGGAAAATGCTTCCCGATGCAGCGCCGGACACCGACGTTTTCTGGATTCACCGCGGCTATCCTACCCTGACACCCCTGACCTGGAATATGACGGACCGGGATGCTTTGGAAAAAGTAAGAGCTTCCATTCAATAAAAAAAACCATCAAAAAAAACAGCCCTCGGGCTGTTTTTTGATGGTTTTTTTATTGGGGGAAAGAGGATCTTACCTACCTCTGCGGCACCACTCGATGAGTGCAGGTGGGATTCTTTCCCGCGGGGCAGGGAAATCGTCGAATGAATCCAGTTCCCCTGCTACCCATAGGGAAGCGCCGGAATGCTTTTCATGCCATATGATACAGAAAGCCAAATCCCGTAACGCTGACTTCATACTCATCGCCCTGCGGGCGATACCACAACCCTCGGCCTGAAAGGCCGTCAAACTTACGAACCCTCCGGCCAAGGGCCGGTCAATCCTAAGAACCTTTCCCACTGAACTCTCAGAAACCCGGGCCGTGAGGCCCTGATATAAAACATATAAAGGAAACCATTATGAACAGTGACTTTAGAAAGATTCCCATTGCCGTCATCGGCCTGGGCCTCATGGGAGGCTCCTTTGCCAGAAGGCTGAAAGAGCTGGGTCATCCGGTGATTGGCCTGAACCGCACGAAGAAGGTGGCGGAAGAGGCGCTGGCCATGGGAATCGTTGATTCCATTGATCCGAAGGATTTGAAGAAGGCGGAAATCGTCATCTTCTGTACGCCGGAGAGGGGGACCCTGTCCTTTATCAAAGAGCATTTGTCCCTTCTTCATGAAAAGGCGGTGCTCACGGATATTGCGGGCGTGAAGAATGGCTTTGCCCAAGAGGTGGCCGCCCTTCTGCCGGAGGGCATGGATTTCGTTTCCGGCCATCCCATGTGCGGGAAGGAAGGGGCCGGGCTGGCCCAGTCGGACGGCGCCATTTTCGACGGTGCCAATTATGTGCTCATTCCGGAGCCCTGGAACAGGAAGGAGCATCTGGAGCTGGTGAAGGACATGGCCAGGGAGCTGGGCTGTGCCCATGTGCCGGTGGTGACGGCAGAGGACCATGACCGGGCCATTGCCTACACCAGTGATCTCACCCACGTAGTGGCCACGGCGCTCATGAACAGCAGCTCCTATTCGGAGAAAACGAAGTATTTCATCGGCGGCTCCTTTCGGGATGAGACCAGGGTGGCTGATATTAATGGAAAGCTGTGGACCTCCCTTTTCCTTTCCAACAAAGATAAGCTGCTGGAGGAAATCGACCGGTTCAGCGCTTCCCTCTCTACCCTGAGGGAGGCCATTGCAGCAGGAGATGAAGAAGAAATTATCGCCTTTCTGGAAGAGGCGGGCAGAAGAAGAAGGGAAATGATGCATCGTGGCAACAGTTAAAGTGAATTTGGGAAAAGATTCCTATGAAATTGAAATCGAGCGCGGCCTTCTGGACAGGGTGGGCGAAAAAATCCGGGCCCTCACGAAGGCGGAGAAAATCGCCGTCATTACCGATGACCATGTGGAGCCTCTCTATGGGGAACGGATCCGGAAGGTACTGACCGAGGCGGGCTTCGACGTGCGGGTTATCGCCATTCCTGCCGGCGAGGCCAGCAAGAACATGAAGGTCCTTTCTGATGTGTATGACGCGCTGTCGGAGTTCAATATGTCCCGCAGTGATGCGCTGGTCACCCTGTCCGGCGGCGTGCCGGGGGATCTGGGCGGCTTTGCGGCAGCTACCTACATGCGGGGCATTCCTTTCTTCCAGATACCCACCACCATCCTGGCCCAGATCGACAGCTCCGTAGGCGGCAAGGTGGCCGTGGACCTGCCCAGCGGGAAGAACCTGGCCGGCGCTTTCTACCAGCCGAAGGGCGTTTTCATTGATCCCGACCTTCTGAAGACCCTGCCCACCCGCTACGTGCACGACGGTCTGGCGGAAGCGGTGAAGTACGGATGCATCGGGGACCGGGAGCTTTTTGAAATCTTTGAATCCCTGGAAACGGAGGAGGATCTGGAAAAGCATATAGAGGAAATCATTCTCCACAGCGTGCTGCAGAAAACGAGGGTGGTGGAGGAAGATGAATTTGACACCGGCAAAAGGCAGGTCCTCAATTTCGGCCATACCATCGGCCACGCCGTGGAGCGGTATTTCCACTATTCCACCTTCACCCACGGCGAAGGGGTGGCTATCGGCATGAGCCTTTTGACGGAACAGACGGAAAAGATGGGCCTTACGGAAAAAGGCACCGCCAGCCGTCTCATCCGGGTGCTTCATAAACTGTCCCTGCCCACATCCATCGGCGTGCCGGCAGAGGATCTCATTCCCCAGATTATGCATGACAAGAAGAGAAGGGGAAAGAAAATCACCCTGGTGGTGCTGAAGAAAATCGGGGAAGCCGAGCTTCTCACCATTTCCACCGATGAACTGTCCCGGTATATAGTGACAGAGTAAGGAGGTTTCCATGAACATCACCATCCGCCCTGCGCCCCTTGCCGGCACCGTACGGGTGCCTTCCTCCAAAAGCATGACCCATCGGGAAATCATTGCCGCCGCTTTGGCGAAGGGGGAAACAGAGGTCACCGGCGTGACCTGGTCCGAAGATATCGAAGCTACGGTGCGCATCCTGTCCCTCTTTGGTGCAGCCATTGAGAAAAAAGAGGGAAAGGATGGCATGACCCTTTCCATTCGGGGAGGGCTTGCGAAACAGGAGGGCCTCCTTCATGCCGATGCCGGCGAATCGGGCTCCACCCTCCGTTTCCTCATTCCCCTGGGTCTTTCCTCGGGAAATCATGTGGTCTACACCGGCCGCGGACGGCTGTCGGAGCGGCCCCTGACGCCCTACTATGATATGTTTGACAGGAAACAGATTTCCTACCATACCGAAGGCGGCCTTCCCCTGGAAGTGGAGGGCACCCTTCCGGGCGGCGCCTATGAGCTCCCCGGTGACGTGAGCTCCCAGTTCTTCACGGGCCTTCTTTTCGCCCTGCCCCTGGCGGATGAAGACTCCACCTTTCGAAGCACCACGCCTCTGGAGTCCAAAAGCTACGTGGATATGACCCTGGACACCCTTTCCCGCCACGGCATAACCATTCGGGAAAAGGAAGAGGGACTGTATGAAATCCCGGGACGGCAGCGCTATCAAACCGGCACCTTCGCCGTAGAAGGTGACTACTCCCAGGCTGCCTTCTGGCTCACCGCCGCCCTGGCCGGCGGCACCATAGCCCTTACCGGCCTGTCGGACACCTCCCTTCAGGGAGACCGGGCCATTGTCACCCTTCTGAAGGATATGGGCGGCCATATAGAAAAGAAAGAAGGCCGCCTTCTGGCAGAAAAAAGCAGCCTCCACGGCATCACCATGGATGCGGAAAACGTGCCCGACTTGGTCCCCGCCTTCGCCGCCCTGGCTGCGGTGAGCGAAGGAGTGACAGAAATCATCCACGCCGGCAGGGTGAGGCTCAAAGAATGCGACCGCCTCCATGCCATGGCAGTGGAACTCACCAAACTGGGGGCAGAGGTGGAAGAAAAGCCCGAAGGCCTGGTCATCCGGGGGAAACCCTTCCTTTCCGGCGGCACCGTATCCTCCTGGAACGATCACCGCATAGCCATGGCCCTGGCATCCATTACCCCGAAACTGACGGGTCCCCTTACCATAGAAGGTGCAGAAAGCGTAAAGAAATCCTATCCCCGCTTCTGGGAAGACTTCCGGAAAGTGGGAGGGAAGATAGTAGAGGCATAGCGGCGCTTGCCGGTATTCCCGGACGCAAGGGGAAGGGTTCTTAAGATTGACGGGGCTTTCGCCCCGAAGGTTCTTAGGGGTGACACAGCCTGCGGCTGTGAGGGTTGCGGTGGGCGCCTGTCGGCGCCAGTATAAATGCCGCCTTCGGCGGCAAAACGCCGAGATACATATCTTGATGATGAATCCAAAAGCATCAAGCCGGAATCAGCCAGAAGCTGGAAGCTGATAGCTTTCGCCTCTACGCCCAGCGGGCCCTTCCCGCCGATGGGTATTTACCACCGATTGTCTCAAATATGCCGTGTACCGAGATTCTTCGCTTCGCTCAGAATGACTGTGAGGGCGGGAAGGCAAGCACGTAACGCTGACTTCTTATGGACAAGCCCCTATGAGGTGTGAGGGTTCAGGCGCCTTGCGGCGCGGTCGGGATCGGGACCGGGGCGGTGCTTTCCAGTATTCCCGAAGGGGCCTGCGCCTGCGGCTCAGAGGGGCGTATGGCATCCATCGGGCCTCCAGCCCTTGGTGCCAAGGGTTGTGTAGAAAGGTTGCACCCCACAGGGGAAACGACTCACTATGATTTGTGCGTCGCTGGCGCTCCTTCAAATCATGTTCGCT
>OLQB01000878.1_pt1 | contig 22793 bp, 22 predicted proteins | sample 1672681 | NCBI WGS metagenome assembly OLQB01 (sample SAMEA3136713, study PRJEB25190) | human gut metagenome | reverse complement strand
AGCGGCTCCAGATGAGCTTATAGAGCCGGTACTGCTCCTTGGTCAGATCATGCTCGACCGCCTCAGGATAGAGCGCGACATTTGACGGGCGGATGGCCTCGTGCGCGTCCTGCGCGCCGGATTTCGGCTTATAGCGGCGAGGTTCGGCGTAATAGGCCGCGCCGTAGCGGCTGCGGATCGCGTCGCCCGCGGCGGCCAGCGCCTCTTCGGAGATACGCAGGGAATCGGTACGCATGTAAGTGATCAAGCCGACAGAGCCCTCACCGGAGATCTCCACGCCCTCATAGAGCTGCTGTGCGATCATCATCGTGCGGCGCGGGGTCATGTTGAGCTTGCGCGATGCCTCCTGCTGGAGTGTCGAGGTGATAAAGGGCGGCGCGGGGGTGCGCTTTTTCTCCGATTTCTTCACGCCGGTCACGGAAAACGGCTGGCCCTCCAGCGCGTCCAGAACGGACTGCACATCCTGCTCACTCGTCAGCTCGCGCTTCTGCGGGTCGCCGTAGTAGTGCGCGGTGAAGCTGCCGGGCTTGCCGGCGCGGTTCAGATTTACATCCAGCGTCCAGTATTCCTGCGGGACAAAGGCCCGGATCTCGTTCTCGCGGTCGACGACCAGACGGGTCGCGACAGACTGCACGCGTCCGGCGGACAGGCCCTTGCGGATCTTTTTCCAGAGCAAGGGGCTGAGCTGATAGCCGACAATGCGGTCGAGCACGCGGCGCGCCTGCTGCGCGTCGACGAGATTCTGGTCGATGGGACGCGGGTGCTGGATGGATTCCTGCACGACGTTGCGTGTGATCTCGTTGAAGGTCACGCGGTATGTCTCGTTATCCGGAATGTTCAGCAGATATTTCAAATGCCACGAGATGGCTTCGCCCTCGCGGTCCGGGTCAGTCGCGAGATAGATGCGGCCGGAGCCCTTCGCGGCCTTGCGCAGGTCTGCGATGATGTCTTCCTTTCCCTTGAGCGGCTGGTACTCCGGCTCAAAATCGTGCTCGATATCGACGCTCAGCGTGCTCTTCGGCAGATCGCGCAGATGGCCCATGCTGGCCTTGACCTGATAGTCGGGGCCAAGATATTTTCCGATGGTTTTGGCCTTCGAGGGAGACTCCACGATGACCAGATTCTGTTTTGCGTTCGGCATAGACGCCTCCATGTTATTTTTTCGCCAGCTCATAATACCGGGCCGGCAGCCGCTTGACAAAGCCCTTGACCTCCAGCAGCGTCAGCGCGGACAGTACGCGCCCGGCAGGCAGCTGCGTTTCGTCGATCATCCGGTCGACCGGCTGCTTTCCGCCCTCCAGCTGCCGCAGAACGGCGGCTTCGTCGGCAGATACGCGCGGCAAAATTTCCTGTACGTCAATATAAGCCCTGTTTTCCTGCTTGTCAACGGCTTTTGTGTCAGTTTTTTCCGGGTTGGACGAAGTTTCCGCCACAACAAGGTTGTCCTTCGTCTCCTGCGGGCCGAGCGTCATGGGGCCGAGCGGCCTCTGGCGCAGGGGCAGATCCGGGTAGAGATAGGTATATTCCTGTAAAACGTCCCAGCCCTCGGAGATCAGGATCGCGCCCTCCTTGAGCAGCTGAATATTGCCCTCGCAGGTCGGATTTCCGAGATTTCCGGGCAGCGTGAACACATCCCGGCCCTGTTCGAGCGCGTGGCGGGCGGTGATGAGCGCGCCGCTCTTTCTGGGCGCTTCCACGACCACGGAGCCGAGCGCAAGACCGCTCAGAATGCGGTTGCGGGGCGGAAAATGCTCCGCCAGCGGCGGCGTTCCGGGCGGAAGCTCACTGATGACGCAGCCGTGGGCGCGAAGATCCTCAAACAGACTCCGGTTGTTTGCCGGATAGTCGATATCCACGCCGCAGGCAAACACAGCCACCGGCGCTGTTCCGGAGGATATGGCCCCGCGCAGTGCCATGGTGTCAATTCCGGCAGCGCCGCCGGATACAATAATTGCGCCGTAGCGGCCAAGCTCATAGCCGAGGCGCTTCGCCTGAAGAAGCCCATACGCGGAGGCCTTGCGCGTGCCGACCATGGCGATGACCGGTTCCGCATCAAAATCCGGGAAAACGCCTTGATAATACAATACCAGAGGCGCATCGTCAAGATTTTTGAGCCGGTTCGGATAAGCGGCGTCCTGAAACGTCAGAACATGGATGTTCTTCCGGTAGCACTGCTGCAGGATCTGCCGCGCAGGCGCAAGCTCCTTATCGGCAAGCGAAGCGCGCCCCTCCGGGCGCAGCGCCTGCGGGTAATCCTGCTCTGCTGCGCAGTAGACCGCCTCGGGCGTTCCGAACTGCTCTAGCAGCGCACGCAGCCCGCGCAGTCCCACGCCCCTGCGACCGGTCAGCCACAACCAGTATTCCAGCATAAAAATCCCTCTGTCTTTCTCGGATTTTTTATAGTTTGTGAATCATAGGGGCCGATGCCCACTGTCGGCCCGGCAGAATGCACCGTTTTTTACGAAAACCTCCGGCGAATTTGCAGCTGCCCAACGGGCCGATGTGTACCGGCAAGCGGCAGACCCACATCCGTAACGCTCCTTCGTCGCGAACGGCTGTGACCGGCATCGGCCCCTACAAGCGGATCTCCAATATTTCTCAGTATAACGCACAAAACAGGCACAGCCCCCAAAAGGCCGTGCCTGTTCCTTTTACCGACATAAGCCCGCTGCGGACCGCTCAGCGCACCAGCATGGTGTCCAGATCCAGCGTAAACGCCTCGCTTCCACCGTCCGGCAACCCGGAGATCGTCAGCCGCATCTCATGCTCTGTCATGGAGACCGACCAGACCGTGTCATAGCTCCACAGCCCGAGAGGGGAAAGCTCGCGGTAATGCCCGTCCAGATAGTTCGCAAAGCACTCGAAGGGGATCTTCTGATAGACGCTGCTGAGCAGCGCATTGTACGTGTATGTTCTGACATCCTCCGGCGCGTCGTCTCCGACAGATGCCTGATAGCAGCGGAACCGCGTGTCGCTGACAAGTCCTGTCTCTCTGTGATAGATCAGCTCGTCCAAGACCTCATCCTGCGCGTCGGGGCGATAGATGGTCAGGCATGCCACCGTATCGCTCAGCCGCTCGGCTGTCCAGCGCGATTCTGCGTCGAATGCGCCGCGCACCTCCAGCTCATCAAACTTGTCCAGCAGATAGGCGCAGAACGCGGCTTGCTCGCTGTCCGAAAGAACCGATGCGCCCGCGTGCTCCACGGGCGTCTTCAGCTGTTCGTCCGCTGGTTCCGCGTCTTCGACCCGCGCCGCGATAAGCGCCTCCGGCGGTTCGACCTCCGAGGCAGGCGTTTCCTGCGGAACGCTGTCCATCATGGTACACCCCGCCGCAAGCGCGGCGATCAGCACCGCGGCAAGCGTCGGTATTACCGGCTTCATGAACGCACGGATGCGCGCCCAGGGCTGCTCCGTCACGGCCCGCACCGTGTCTTCCAGATCAAGCTTCTTTTCCATGCGTACTGCCTCCTTTGGTTCTGTTTGTAATCTCAGGATACCATGCCTGTTTATGTGTGTCAACGGCGTTATTCCGCGGGTTTTCCCAACTGATAGAAAGCCACGGCACTGGCTGCGGCGACGTTCAGCGAGTCGACGCCGTGGTGCATGGGGATGCGGACGGTATAGTCGCAGGCGGCGATCGTCGCGTCTGCAAGCCCGTCGCCCTCCGTGCCCATCACGACGGCGAGCTTCCGCTCGGCTGCGAGGCGCGGATCGTCCAGCCGGACGGAATCGTCCCGCAGCGCCATGGCCGCCGTGCGGAAGCCGAGCGTGTGCAGAAGCTCTGTCCAGCCCTCCGGCAGATAGGCCCACGGCACCTGAAAAACCGTGCCCATGCTCACGCGCACCGCGCGCCGGTATAATGGGTCGCTGCCCGCGCTCGTCAGCAGCACCGCGTCCATGCCAAGCGCTGCCGCAGAGCGGAAGATCGCGCCGAGGTTCGTGGGGTTCATCACGTTTTCCAGCACCGCCACGCGCGACGCGTCCTGCAGCAGCACTGCCGGGTCGCGCAGCTTCGGCCTGCGCATCGCACCGAGCATCCCGCGCGTGAGATGAAAGCCCGTCAGCTGCGTCAGAACGTCCAGCTCCGCCGCGTAGACCGGCACGTCCGGGCACCGCGCCAGCAGCGCCGTGCCCTTGCCCTCAATATGCTTCTGCTCCATCAGAAACGACACCGGCGCGCAGCCCGCGTCCAGCGCCCGGCCGATGACCAGCGGGCTTTCGGCCACGAACAGCGCGTTTTCCGGGTCGGCGCGGTTCACCAGCTGGTTTTCCGTCAGCCGCGCGTAAACATCCAGCTCCGGCGCGTTAAAATCGGTGATCTGATGAATTTCCATGTTTTTTCGTCCCTTTTCGTCAGAATAGCTGTATTATAGCATTGACAAGCGGAGGCCGCAACTTTTATAATCGCATCGAATACAGATAAAGCGAGGATCAGACCATGTATCAGCTTGCAATTTTTGACCTGGACGGGACGCTGCTCGACACGCTGGCCGATCTGCGGCAGGGACTGAATTATGCGCTTTCCACGCAGGGCTTCGCGCCCAGAACGCTTCCGGAGGTGCGCGCGTTTGTCGGCAACGGCATCCGGAAGCTGATCGAGCGCGCCGTCCCCGCAGGCACGGACGAGGCGCAGATCGAAGCGGTCTTCGAGGCGTTCAACCCCTATTACGCCGTCCACTGCGCGGATTTTACAACGCCCTATCCCGGCATTTCGGAGCTGCTGTGGCAGCTGCAGGCGGACGGCGTCGTGTCCGCCGTCGTGTCCAACAAGCCGGATTATGCCGTGAAAACGCTCTCCGCGCAATATTTCCCGGGACTTCTGGCCGCAAGCGCGGGCGCGAAAGACGGCGTGCGAAAAAAGCCCTGCCCGGACGCCGTGTTCGAGGTCGTCCGGCAACTGGGAGCCGAAGCGCTGCGCGCCGTCTACATCGGCGACTCCGAGGTCGACGTGGCCACGGCCCGGAACGCGGGCCTGCCCTGCATTTCAGTCAGCTGGGGCTTCCGCGACCGGGATGTGCTCGTCAACGCGGGAGCCGAAACCATCTGTGACAGTATGGACGCGCTCTACCGTGCGCTGCGGGAGGGCTGAGGCGCGCATGGAGCGGAAAAATAACTACGAGATCCAGGCCGGACAGGCGCGGAAGCTGTTCTGCGCGCACGATCTGGACGCGGTCGCCCGCGCACACGGATTGCGGACGGACGTGGATTTTTTATATCTGCGCCTGCTCAGTGAGGACTACCGCGTCAGCCGTGCAGACGGATATATCGCGCGCCGGGACTCCGGCGCGTGGCTCCCGGCGGACGGGTTTGACGAGACGCTCACGATCTTCGACCTGCTCTGCGACGCGAAGCCGGGCCGCAGAGCGGCAGGGGCGTGGAAAACGACGCTGGATTTCGGCGGACAGGTCCACCGGGGCCTGATGGAGCCGAATCGCGCGGACGCGCTGGAGCTGCTGTACGACCGGCGGCCGGAGCTGCTGGAGCGCGCCTGCCTGCGCCTCGGCGGCACGCCGATGGCGGGCGCGGATGTGAGCTTTTCGCTGCCGTTTTTCGAGGAGCTTCGCATTGCCGTCCAGTTCTGGCACGGCGACGACGAATTTGCGCCCCGTCTGCGCGTCCTGTGGGACGCGAACGCGGATCAGTATCTGCGCTATGAGACGATGTATTATGCCATCGGCCTGCTCAAATCCCGCCTGCGGGCATATGGCGGGGAATAAAAAGCAGCGTGTATGCAGCCCTTGCATACACGCCGGTTCCCATGTATAATGAAGCAAACCAAAAAAGAGGTACTGCCATGCTTGATTCCTATCTTTCCGCGCTCTGCCAATACGCCGTGCGCACGGGGCTGATCCAGACGGACGATGTGGTCTGCTGCCGCAACGCGCTGCTGGAAGCGCTTGCGCTTGATTCCTTTGACGAGGCTGCCGCGCCTGCGGAGGCGCCGCTTGCCGAGCTTTTGCAGACTTTGACGGACGACGCCGTTTCGCGCGGCGTGTGCCCGGACAATCAGACCGCGCGCGATCTGTTCGACACGAAGCTCATGGGCGTTCTCACGCCCCGACCGCATGAGGTCCGCACCAGCTTCCGCACGCTCTATGAAGTCTCCCCGCGCGAAGCGACCGACTGGTTCTACCGCTTCAGCCAGGATACCAACTATATCCGCCGCGACCGCATCGCGAAGGATAAGAAGTGGACGTATACCTGCGAATACGGAACGCTTGACATCACCATCAACCTGTCCAAGCCCGAAAAGGACCCGCGCGCCATCGCTGCTGCCAAAAACGCGCCGCAGTCCGGCTACCCCAAATGTGCCCTGTGCGCGGAAAACGAGGGCTACGCGGGCCGCATGAACCACCCGGCCCGGCAGAACCACCGCGTCATCCCGCTGCAGCTGGACGGCGGCGACTGGTACCTGCAATACTCTCCGTATGTCTATTACAACGAGCACTGCATCGTCCTGAACGCGGCGCATACGCCCATGCGCATCTCCGGCGCGACGTTCCGGCGGCTGCTGGATTTTACGAAGCAGTTCCCGCACTATTTCCTCGGCTCCAACGCGGATCTGCCCATCGTCGGCGGCTCGATTCTGAGCCACGACCATTTTCAGGGCGGACACTATACCTTCGCCATGGAAAAAGCGCCGGTCGAGCTGCCGGTCACGTTCGCGGGCTTCGAGGATGTCCGTGCCGGGATCGTCAAATGGCCCATGTCCGTGCTGCGCCTGACCGGTTCAGACCCTGACCGGCTGTGCGCACTGGCGGATAAAATCCTTGCCGCGTGGCGCGGCTATACGGACGAAGCCGCCATGATCTTCGCCGAAACGGACGGCGTTCCGCACAACACCATCACGCCCATCGCCCGCCGCCGGGAAGATGCGTTTGAGCTTGACCTCGTCCTGCGCAATAACCTCACCACGGCGGAGCATCCGCTGGGCCTGTACCATCCGCACGAGGCGCTGCACCACATCAAGAAGGAGAACATCGGCCTGATCGAGGTCATGGGCCTCGCCGTTCTGCCGTCCCGGCTTGACAGAGAGCTTGCGCTTTTGACAGACGCGATCTTGCAGAACCGCGACCTGCGCGCCGACGAGACGCTGCAAAAGCACGCGGGCTGGGCGGAGGAGCTGAAGACGCGGCACGCGTTCACGCCGGAAAACGCAGAGGAAATCCTGCGGCAGGAGGTCGGCGCAGTCTTCATGCAGGTGCTGGAGGACGCAGGCGTCTACAAATGCACCCCGGAGGGCCGCCGGGCCTTCCTCCGGTTCGTACAGAGCGTATAAAGCAAATAAAAGCGCCTTCTCTGCGGAGAGGGCGCTTTTGCTGTGCCAAGTGCGCAGGCACGTTCGAATTGCCGGAGCTTTTGAAAAGAGGGCTTGACAAATTAGAGACATTGAACTGCAATTCATAGCACAGTTATGAAACGATGTTATGAATGAAATGGAGGCGGCGGTATGGCCAAACAGATCGAAGGGGTTTCCGAGCGGATCTTGAGCAGCGCCAGAGCGGAATTTCTGGATAAGGGCTAATCTTCATAAATCTTTAACATTCTTCCGCTTGTTTTTTCGCTTGATTTCGGGTACTATTTTCTTTACTAATGAATGGAGTATTTGGCTATGAAAGAAAAGAACCGTCAGAGGCGGCTGCGGCTGGTCGCGGAGGCGAAGAAGAAGCCTGCTGTGTTTACCGTCTATATCATTCTGCGTCTGATCGTCGTGGCGATCCTCGTCTCGTCGATTCTGCGCGGCGAATATGAAAACGCGGCGATCTGCCTGCTGGTGCTGTTTTTGTTCCTGCTGCCGCTGTTTGTGCAGAAAAACTTTGGCATCGAGCTGCCGGGCACGCTGGAGATCATCATTCTGGTGTTCATCTTCGCGTCGGAAATTCTGGGCGAACTGGGCTGCTTTTTCATCAATGTTCCAAACTGGGATTCCATTCTGCACACGACGACGGGCTTTTTGTGCGCGGCATTTGGCTTCGCGCTCATTGATATCCTGAACCGCAACGACAAGATCAAGTTCCAGCTGTCTCCCATTTATGTGGCGCTCGTTGCGTTCTGCTTCTCAATGACCATCGGCGTTCTGTGGGAGTTTTTTGAATTCGGCATGGACAGGCTGTTCCACATGGACATGCAGAAGGACACGATCGTAAGCTCGATCACCTCCGTCATGCTTGACCCGACGAACAGGAATATCCCCATCACCATCGACAATATCACCTCCGTTGCCGTCAACGGGCAGGATCTGGGCTTCAACGGCTATCTCGATATCGGCCTGTACGACACGATGGAGGATCTGTTCGTCAACTTCATCGGCGCGCTGACGTTCAGCGTATTCGGCTATTTCTATATCAAGCACCGCGGCAAGGGCCGCATCGCCAAGGCATTTATCCCCACTATCACGGAAAATAAGAAGGAGTCAGACCATGCACAGTCGTCCGAACAGGCAGTGGAAGATCGGGACAGTTGAAAATTGCCGCCACCACTGGTATCTTCTGATCTGGATCGTCTATTTCGTTCTGTTTTATATTGCCGAGCACGTTGTGACCGACCACTACTGGGTGTCCTATCTGCCGCTCGACGACAAGATCCCATTCTGCCGGTATTTTATCATTCCCTACTGTATGTGGCACCCGCTGCTGTTTGCCATGACGCTGTACCTCATGTGGTACGACGTGCCCGCGTTCAAGCGGTTCATGGTGTATATCGGCCTTGGCTTCGGCGGCTCGATCCTGTTCTGCCTGATCTTCCCGAACGGACAGGATCTGCGCCCGACGGAATTCGCGCAGCACGATTTCTTCATCTGGCTCGTGCAGCGCATTTATACCGCTGACACCAACACGAACGTGCTGCCCAGTATGCACGTCATCGGCTGCGCGGCGCTGACGCTGGCCTGCTTTGATTCGGAGCCGCTCTGCAGGCGGCACTTGCAGTGGGTCGCGCTGCCGCTGGGGCTGCTGATCTGCGCGTCGACGGTGCTCGTCAAGCAGCACTCGATCCTCGACGTGTTTGTCGCCATCCCGGTCAGCGCGGTACTGTATTTCATCGTATACCACAGAGCGTTCCGCAAAAAGCGGAAACACGCATGAATTTTCTGAAAAAAGCGCGGAAAACCGCGCTTTTTTCTTGACTTTCCCATGTAAGCATGAGATTTTAACAAAATTTCACTGAAAAGGCTGTGTTGGAATTATGAGCATCCTGGAAATTCTTCTGCTGGGCATCGGACTGTCGATGGACGCGTTTGCGGTGTCGATCTGTAAGGGCCTTTCGACGAAAAAGCTGCAATTCAAGCACTATTTGATCATCGGCGCATGGTTCGGCGGCTTTCAGGCGCTGATGCCGACCATCGGCTATTTTCTTGGCTCGACGTTCGAGCAGTACATCACAGCCTTTGACCACTGGGTCGCGTTCGTGCTGCTGGCCGCTATCGGCGCGAACATGATCAAGGAGAGCTTCTCCAGGGAGGAATCTGAAACAAGCGCCTCGTTTGCGTTCAAAACAATGCTGCTGATGGCGCTGGCCACGAGCATCGACGCGCTGGCTGTCGGCATCACGTTTGCGCTGCTGCCGGACGTCAATGTGCCGCTGGCCGTCTGTCTGATCGGCATCACCACGTTTCTCTGTTCCGCCGCCGGTCTTCGGGTCGGCAACCTCTTCGGCCTGCGCTACAAGGCGAAGGCAGAGCTGGCAGGCGGCATCATCCTGATTCTGATCGGCCTGAAGATTTTGCTTGAGCATCTGGGCGTGATCAGCTTCTGAAGCTTCTCTCCGGCAGGGCCTCCTGCCGGAGATTTTTGCAGAATCAAAAACGCTTCGGGCATTTTTCGTGTCCCGAAGCGTTTTTGATGTATTTGGTCTTTATCTTGCGTAGATCAGTCCGACCAGCCAGTTCAGCGTTTTGGCCGGGAGGATTTTGACGAGGAAGCAGAAGAATTTGTATTGCAGGCCGATGGTATTGACGGGCCGGACGCTCTTTTTGTCCGCGACGTGCGCAATAAATGCGCCCGCCTTTTCCGGGGCCATGCCGTTCTGCTCGTCGCGCTCCATGCCCGCGACAGAGCGCGCGATGCGCCCGCCGTAGATGTCGTCCCCCTCCGGGTTCTTTTCCCGCGCGGCGGTGAAGCCCGTGCGGATATCGCCCGGCTGGACACAGCAGACCTGAATGCCGAAGGGCTTGACCTCGTTCGCAAGCGCCATGGTATAGGAGTTGATGGCGGCCTTGCTGGCCGAATAATAGGTCTGGAACGGGATGGGGATCGCGCCTGCGACGGAGCTCAGGTTCACAATGCGGCCATGGCACTGCCGCCGCATCACCGGCAGCACCTGCCGGTTCATGCGCACCATACCGAAGAAGTTCACGTCCAACTGGTGCTGCGCGTCCTCCGTCTTCGTGAATTCGACCGCGCCGGAAATGCCGAAGCCCGCGTTGTTGATGAGCACGTCAATGTGGTCTTCCTGCTTTAAAATTTCCTGCACGGCTGCGGCCAGCGTCTCTTCCTTTGTGACGTCGGCCATGATGTGCTTCATGCCGGGCGCGCCCTCGGCTCGTCTGGACAGCTCATAGACCGTGTAGCCCTTTTCAAGCATCGCCTGCGCCGTGCACAGGCCGATGCCGGACGTGCCGCCGGTGATGACGCATACCTTTTTTACAGGCGTCACAGGTCATACCCCCTTAAAACATCGGCGATCACGCCCACAGCCTCGTCGATCAGCGCATGGGTGTGCGTGGCCATCAGGCTCGTGCGCAGCAGGCACTCATGCGGAGCCGCCGCGGGCGGCAGAGAGGAATTGACGTAGACACCCCGTTCGTAGAGTTCCTTTGCAGTGGTGAGCGTCGGAATTGGTTCATAGGTATAGATTGGGATAATGGGAATACGGTCGCCGTTGGACGGGCGCATTTTGATGTTCCGCTCGTTCAGAAGACCGCGCATATAAAGCGCATTTTCCTGCAGCTTCGTCACCAGCTCCGGGTGCGCTTCCAGCTCGCGGAGCGCGGCAAGCGCCGCAGCGGCGTTCGCGGGCGGGATGGATGCGGAGAAGATGAACGGGCGGGAGCTGTGGCGCACGAAGTCGGCTACGCGGCTGCTGGAGGCCATATAGCCGCCGAGGGAAGCAAGCGACTTGGAGAACGTGCCCATGTAGATATCGACATGGTCTTCAAGGCCATAATAGCTGGCTGTGCCGCGGCCGCCCTCGCCGATGACGCCGAGGCCGTGCGCGTCGTCGACCATGACGCGTGCGCCGTATTTCTGCGCCAGCGCGCAGATCTCGGGCAGGTTGGCAATGTCGCCGCCCATGGAGAACACGCCGTCGGTCACGATCAGGCAGCCCGCCGTCTCCGGCACCTTCTGGAGCTTCTTTTCAAGGTCTGCCATATCGTTGTGCTGGTAGCGCAGCATCTTGCCGTAGGACAGCTTGCAGCCGTCATAGAGGCTGGCATGGTTCTCACGGTCCATGATGACATAGTCATGCAGGCCGACAATGGCGCTGATGATGCCGAGATTGGACTGGAAGCCCGTCGAGAAGGTCACGACGGCGTCCTTGCGCAGAAATTTTGCCAGCTCGTCCTCCAACTCCAGATGCAGCTTGAGCGTGCCGTTCAGAAACCGCGAGCCGGAGCAGCCGGAGCCGAGCGTCTCATAGGCGTGCATACCGGCTTTGACGACTGCTTCGTTCGTCGTCAGGCCGAGATAGTTGTTGGAGCCGAGCATGATGCGGCGCTTGCCCTCCATAATGACCTCGGTATCCTGCCGGGATTCGAGCGCGTGGAAATAGGGATAGATGCCCAGATCCCGGACCTCATCCTGAATATAGCGCTGATTGCATTTTTCGAAAATATCCATAGTGTCCTCCTTCGTTACAGAAGCGTACCGAGCGCCAGCAGCACGCGTTCTGCGCTGCAAAGCTCCTCGGGCGTGAACTGCGCGGAGAGCGCAGCGACCTTTTTCTGCATTTCTTCTTCATTTTCATCAAAATAACCGGAAAACTTCTCCGAGGTCGTCAGCACGATCTCGCGCCGGTCGTGCGCCTGTACTGTCTTATGAAGGTAGCCCTTCGCAGCAAGCTGATTGACCTTATAGGTCGCGTTCGGCTGGGAAATGCCGATGGTTTCGGCAAACTGGGAGATCGTCGGGCTTCCGAGCAGATGAATGATATCCGCGGAAAAGGCTTCCGTCGCGCTGAGACTGCCTGGCTTTTCCCGCACGGCGGCAAACAGCTTCTGATAGCAGAACAGGCGGTATTTGCGGAACAGCGCCTCAATGGTCTGAAGCAGCATGGCGGCTCCTTTCATTGCATAAAAAATTTTAATTAAAAATTTTTAAGTATCACAAGTATAACGCGGGCTCCTGAATCTGTCAAGAAATTTCTGTGCAAATTCTGGCTGTATGTGCTATACTGAACTGGAATAGGAGGCTTGGTTTATGAAGGTTCTCGCCATTATCGATATGCAGAAGGATTTTATTGACGGCGCGTTGGGGACGAAGGAGGCCGTTTCGATCGTGCCGAAGGTCGCGGCGAGGCTGAAAAAAGCGCGGGAGGACAGGGAAACGGTCGTCTTCACGCGCGATACGCACCATGCGGATTACCTGTCCACGCAGGAGGGCCGGAAGCTTCCGGTCCCGCACTGCATGGAGGGAACGGCGGGCTGGCAGATCGACGCGGCGCTGCCGGTTCTGGACGCGCCGGTCTTTGACAAGTCCGGCTTCGGCTCCCCGGCCCTGATCGACTATCTCAAGGGTCTTCCGGAGCTGGAGAGCGTTGAGTTCATCGGCCTCTGCACCGATATCTGCGTCATTACGAACGCGATGATGACAAAGGGCGCGCTGCCGGAGGTTCCGCTTTTCGTCCGTGCGGACTGCTGCGCAGGCGTGACCCCGGAAAGCCATGAAACGGCGCTGAATGCGATGAAAATGTGCCAGATCGAGATCGTGTGAAGGCTTGACATACTGTTTCAGTCCGTTATAATGAAAGTCAGTACAGAAATGGGGTGTGACGACTATGCTCGAAGACCGGGATTATCAGGAAATTGCCCATATGTTCAAGGTCATTGTGGAAAGCGACATCGGCCCAAAGCTCAATAAGCTTGCAGAAGGGCAGCAGGTTCTTCTGGAAACGCTTGCACCTAAGAACCGTGTAGAAGAGCTGGAAGACGAGGTTTCTTTCCTGAAGTCGCTTATCCGTATGCACAGTGAACAAATCGCAGAACTGAAAAAGAAAATTGGCGCATAAAAAAGGGGCTGCTCGGAAGCAGCCCCTTTTTGTTTTATCCTGTCACAGCTCGCCGGGGAACAGCGCGTCGATGGCGGCTGCGGCTGCGGCCTGTTCGGCGCGTTTTTTGCTGCTGCCGCTGCCCTTGCCGCAGGGCTTGCCGTTGAGCAGGACCTCGACCTCGAATTTCTTGTCGTGATCCGGGCCGGATTCGCCGATCAGCTCATAGCAGAGCACCTGATCCTTTTTTCGCTGCACCAGCTCCTGCAGCGCGGTCTTATAGTCGAAATTATGCGGCTTGCCTGCCGGAACGTCGCAGAGGATCAGGCGGTCGATGATCTCCTTGGCGGCAGAAAAGCCGCCGTCCATGTAGCTGGCCGCGATCACGGACTCCATGGCGTCGGAGACGATGGAATCGCGCTTGCGGCCGCCGCCGTGTTCCTCGCCGTGGCCGAGCAGCAGGAAGCTGCCGAGGCTGATCGTGCCCGCCGCGCGGGCCAGATTTTTCTCACAGACAAGATCGGCGCGGATGCGCGTCAGCTCGCCCTCCGGCCTGTCCGGAAAGCTCCGGTACAGATAATCCGCCACGACGAAGCCCAGAATCGAGTCGCCTAAAAATTCCAGCCGTTCGTTGTCGCGCAAACCGCGCTCGCGGTTCTCATTGGCATAGGAGCTGTGCGTCAGCGCGTTTTCGAGAATGCTCTTGTCCCGGAACGTGTAGCCCAGCCCGGCTTCCAGTTCACTCAGCATGTTGATACTCCTTTGGTATGACCATATGGTCCATATTTGCAGCCAGCGTCGCGGCCACGTCCGCCTCGACAGCGCCGATGGCCTGCCGGATGGCGTTGCGGATGGCCAGCGCGTCGGACGAGCCGTGCGCCTTGATCACGGGCTTGCTCAGGCCGATGAGGGCCGTGCCGCCTGTCTCGCGGTAGTCCATCTTTTTCTTAAACGCCTTCACGCCGTCCATGCACAAAAGCGCCGCCAGCTTGGTAAGTACGTTTTTCTTGAACATATCCTTCATCATGGAGGCCATGAACAGCGCCGTGCCCTCAATGCCCTTGAGCAGGATATTGCCCGAGAAGCCGTCGGCCACGACCACGTCCGCGCCGCCCAGCGGCACATCGCGCGCCTCAATGTTGCCGGTAAAGTTGATCGCCCCGGCCTCGCCTGCCTGCTTCAGGAGCGGGTAGACGGCCTTTTGCAGCTCGCCGCCCTTGGAATCCTCTGCACCGATGTTCAAAAGCGCGACGCACGGGTTTTCGATACCCAGCACCTTTTCGGCGTAATACGAGCCCATGAACGCAAATTGCAGCAGAAATTCCGGCGTGCAGTCGGCCGTCGCGCCGCAGTCGATGAGCACGGCCTCCCGGCCGGTCTTCGTCGGGATCTGCGGAGCCATGGCGGCGCGGCGGATGCCCTTGACGCGCCGGACGGTCAGCGTTGCGGCGGAGAGCAGCGCGCCGGTCGAGCCTGCGGAGACGAACGCGTCTCCGCCGCCCTCCTTCAGCATATTCAGGCCCACGACCATGCTGGAATCCTTTTTCTTTTTTACGACCGTCGCCGGATCGTCGTGCATATCCACGACGTCGTCCGCGTTGGCGATCTCCACGCCCTTGGGAAGCGTTTCGATGCCCTGATCCTTCAGCGCACGCAGGATCGCCTCGCCGCGTCCGACCAGCACGACCTCGCAGCCGAAGTCCTTTGCCGCCTGGATCGCGCCCAGCGCGATCTGGTCAGGGGCGTTGTCGCCGCCCATGGCGTCTACCAGAATTCTCATGTTGCTTCCTCCTGCCCTGTCATTTGATCGATAAGCGCAAGCGACCGCTGCGCGATGGCGAGATTTTTATTGGCCTTTCCCTTGACGCGGCGGTCAAGCGGCGTCAGAATGCCGAAATTCACGTTCATCGGCTGGAACGAGCCGACGCTCGTATCCGAAATGTACGCCGCCAGCGCGCCGATGGCTGTTTCGCGCGGGAAATCGGGAAGCGGCTCGCCCTTGAGCTTTGCCGCCATGCTGACACCCGCAAGATAACCGGAGGCCGTCGATTCGACATAGCCCTCCACGCCCGTCATCTGGCCCGCAAAGGCGACCAGCGGGTCTCTGCGATCGGCATAGTACCGGTCGAGCAGGCGCGGAGAATCGAGGAAGGTGTTGCGGTGCATCACGCCGTAGCGGACGAATTCCGCGTCGTGCAGCGCGGGGATCATGGAAAACACGCGCTTCTGCTCCGGGAATTTCAGGTGGGTCTGGAAGCCGACGATATTATAGACGGAGCCTGCGGCATTATCCCTGCGCAGCTGCACGACGGCATACGGCTCATGCCCCGTCTTCGGGTCCTTGAGACCCACGGGCTTCAACGGGCCGTAGCGCAGGGTATCGATGCCGCGCCGGGCCATGACCTCGACGGGCATACAGCCCTCGAATACGTGCTTGTCCTCAAAGCCGTGTACCGGCGCTTCCTCCGCCGAGCTGAGCGCGTCGACAAAGGCAAGGTATTCATCCTTATCCATTGCGCAGTTGACATAATCTGCGTCACCACGGTCGTACCGGGACGCGAACCACGCCTTGTCCATGTCGATGGACGAGAAGGTCACGAGCGGCGCGGCGGCGTCAAAGAAGCTCATATACTCCTGCCCGCCGAAATAGCGCTGGATCGCAGCGCTCATCGCGTCGGAGGTCAGGGGACCGGTCGCAATGATGACCGGGCCTGCCGGGACCTCGGTTTCCTCCGCCTCCACGACGGTGATGTTGGGGTGCGACTTGATTTTTTCCGTCACCATGCCGGAAAAGCCGTAGCGGTCGACGGCCAATGCGCCGCCTGCCTCGACGCGGTTTGCCTCCGCGCAGGTCAGGATCAGGCTGTGCAGCCGCCGCAGCTCTTCTTTCAAAAGGCCAACGGCGTTTTCCAGCCGGTCGCCGCGCAGGGAGTTGGAGCAGACAAGCTCCGCAAAGTCCGCGCAGTGGTGCGCAGGCGTCATTTTGTGCGGCTTCATCTCGGTCAGCGTCACATGAATGCCGCGCTCGGCCAGCTGCCACGCGGCCTCGCAGCCCGCAAGACCCGCGCCGATCACTTTCACTTCCAGCATATTGGGGCGTCCTTTCTATCTCTGTATCAGAACGGAAGATCGTCTTCCGGCTCGGTCTTTTTGGCGGCCTTTTTCGCAGCCGGCTTCTTGGCCGCGGGCTTTTTTGCCGCTGCCTTCTTCGCGGCAGGCTTCTTTGCAGCTGCCTTTTCGGCGGGCTTTTTGGCCGCCGTTTTTTTCGCGGCCTTTTTCTCCTCCGCCTGCTTCTGCGCGGCTTCGGCCGCAGCCTCTGCATTGGATTCTGCAGTCGCGGCCTCGCCGGAGGCTGTGGACTTGCGGCGGTAGCCGCGCTTGTCCTCCGGCAGGAAGTTCGAGCACTCGGGATTCGCGCAGAACGGCTTCATTGCGCCCTTGCCGGAGCGCTTGAACATCGTCTGGCCGCAGACCGGGCAATCCTGATCCGTCGGCACGTCCCACGTCATAAAGCCGCAGGCCGCGCCGCGCTCACACGCGTAATAGGCGTAGCCGCGCTTGCTCTTGCGCTTTAAAATCGCGCTGCCGCACTTCGGACAGCGGCCCGGCATTTTTTCCGTAATCGGCTTTGTAAACTTGCAGTCCGGGTAGCCGGGGCAGGCGAGGAATTTGCCGAAGCGGCTCGTTTTCACGACAAGGTTCCGGCCGCAGATCTCGCATTTTTCATCCGAGACCTCATCCGGCACCTTGAGGCGGGTGTCCTTCAGCGCCTCCTCCGCATCGACCATTTCCTGATGGAAGCCGGTGTAGAACTCCTCCAGCACGCTCTTCCAGCGGCGCTGTCCGGCCTCGACCTGGTCGAGCTGCTTTTCCATGTCGGCGGTGAATTCGACGCTGATGATATTGGGGAAGCGGTCCATCATCAGCCCGTTGACCACCTCGCCGAGCTTCGTCGGCGAGAGCTTTTTGTCGGTCTTGATGACGTATTCGCGATCCTGGATCGTGGCGATGATCGCCGCGTAGGTCGACGGACGGCCGACGCCCTTTTCCTCCATCGCGCGCACTAAAGACGCCTCCGTATAGCGTGCGGGCGGCTGGGTGAAGTGCTGCTGCTTGTCAAAGCCGGAGGCCGTGAGCGCCTCGCCGGGGGCAAGGTCGGGCAGCGGGGAATCGAGCTTTTCCTGCTCGTCGTCGCGGCCTTCCTCATAAATGGCGGTAAAGCCGGAGAATTTCATGCTCTGGTGGGTCGCGCGGAAGACATGGCTGCCGCAGGCGGCCTCGATCGCTGTCACGTCGTACAGCGCATTGGTCATCTGCGACGCGATGAAGCGGCTCCAGATGAGCTTATAGAGCCGGTACTGCTCCTTGGTCAGATCATGCTCAACCGCCTCGGGATAGAGCGCGACATTTGACGGGCGGATGGCCTCGTGCGCGTCCTGTGCACCGGATTTCGGCTTATAGCGGCGGGGTTCGGCGTAATAGGCCGCGCCGTAGCGGCTGCGGATTGCGTCGCCCGCGGCGGCCAGCGCCTCTTCGGAAATGCGCAGCGAGTCGGTACGCATGTAAGTGATATAGCCTGCTTCATACAAACGCTGCGCCATCATCATGGTTTTTTTCACGCCAAATCCAAGACGGGTGCTGGCAGCTTGTTGCAGCGTAGAGGTAATAAAAGGAGCGCCAGGTTTACTGGTTGTCGGTTTGTCTTCACGTTCCAGCACGCTGTAGCGCGCTTTTTCCAGCAGACTTACCGCAGCCTGAGTTTGTTCTTTGTTGACCGGACGGAACGGTTTGTCGTTCTGATGAGTCACCTGTAACGCCAACGCTTCACCAGATGGCGTGGTCGTGCTGGCATCGACTTCCCAGAACTCTTCCGGCACGAACGCTTTAATTTCACGCTCACGCTCGACCACCAGGCGAACCGCCACCGACTGCACACGACCGGCAGACAGACCACGAGCGATCTTTTTCCATAGCAGCGGCGAAACCATATACCCCACCACGCGGTCCATAAAGCGACGCGCCTGCTGGGCATTAACACGATCAATATTCAGCTCACCCGGTTTGTTAAATGCCTGGCGGATCGCGTTTTTAGTAATTTCGTTAAACACCACTCGGCTATAGCGCGCATCATCACCCCCAATCACTTCCCGCAGGTGCCATGCAATGGCTTCCCCTTCGCGGTCAAGGTCGGTTGCGAGATAGATGTGGTCGGCTTTTTCAGCCAGTTGTTTCAGTTCAGAGACGACCTTCTCTTTACCAGGCAACACTTCATAGTGCGCCTCCCAATTGTGCCACGGGTCAACCCCCATACGGTTGACGAGAGCGCCACGTTCATCCTTTTTAGGCTTTTTAGCCGTCTTGGTGGAGGTAGAGTCGGCACTCTTTTTGGCAGCTGAGCCACTGGTCGGCAAATCGCGGATGTGACCGACGCTGGATTTCACCACGTAGTCACTACCCAGATACTTGTTGATCGTTTTGGCTTTTGCCGGGGACTCAACGATGACAAGAGCTTTACCCATATTCACCTTACCTAATTTGATTCTTCCAGGAATGCGTCGCACGTTGATAAACCTTCCACTGGCAACGAGTTACCGATATGGACTCGCTCTCTGCGGATATCAACCCCTTGTCGTGACTCTGTTCACGAAAATTCAGGTGACTGAGTTAACAGGTCTTGGCCTACAGGCGCTATAGCACGACGGAATTTTGGTCGAATGTCAAGCAAATCTATTGCCAGATTGACGAAAGCGTCACACTGTACCTGATAAAATCCGATACGCAACTTTATTAGCATGCAAAATCCAAAGTTGCCAGTAAGGCGCTCTTGCCACCAGCGTGGTATATTTGTCTGCAAGCCATGCCTGGCGTAGACTAATGTCCTTGTTTAAGGAGTAAATAATGAACAAAGAGACACAACCCATCGACCGCGAAACGCTGTTGAAAGAGGCCAACAAAATCATTCGTGAGCATGAGGATACGCTCGCAGGGATTGAAGCCACCGGCGTCACGCAGCGTAATGGCGTGCTGGTATTTACCGGCGACTACTTTTTAGATGAACAAGGATTGCCAACAGCCAAAAGCACCGCGGTGTTTAATATGTTCAAACACCTGGCCCATGTGCTTTCAGAAAAATATCATCTGGTTGATTAAAGCAAAACGCGAGGTCTTAGCCTCGCGTTTGTCTTTTACATCAATGGCTTTTGACCCCGCTGCCACCAGCGTAACAACAATCGATCGGCGCTCTCTGCCGCGCTGCCGGGGAGTCGGTCAATGAGTCGTTTACGCTGCATATAGCGTACATTGACCACTTCACGGCCTTCCATCAGGCTAAGAATAACTTCATCACTGGTGTTGATTTCATCAACCAGGCCTTTCTCTACCGCCTGTTGTCCGTACCAGTGTTCACCCGTTGCCACCTGTTCAATATCCAGAGAAGGACGCATACGCTTCACAAAATCTTTAAACAACTGATGCGTTTCGTTCAACTCTTCGCGGAATTTCTCCCGCCCTTCTTCGGTATTTTCACCCAGCAACGTCAGCGTGCGCTTATACTGCCCGGCAGTGTGCAGTTCGATATCAATATCTTTGCTTTTCAGGAAGCGGTTAAAGTTGGGCATTTGCGCCACCACGCCAATGGAACCCACAATAGCAAACGGTGCGGAAACAATTTTGTCCGCCACACAGGCCATCATGTAACCGCCGCTGGCAGCGACTTTGTCTACCGTAACAGTTAAAGGAATGTTTTTATCGCGCAGACGCTGCAGTTGCGAAGCCGCCAGCCCGTAACCATGCACCATGCCACCAGGGCTTTCCAGACGGAGCACAACCTGATCCTGCGGTTTGAATGCTGCGAGTACAGCCGTTATCTCTTCACGTAGCGAGTTCACTTCATGGGCGTCCATGCTGCCTTTAAAATCCAGCACCCAGACGCGGGGTTTACTGTCAGTTGCCACCTCGCCCAGTTTGGCTTTCGCTTTTGCTGCTTTCGCTTCTTGCTTATGCTTTTTCTTCTGCGCTTTGTGCCACTGTTTTTGCTGATGTGAGTCCATCAGCGCCGCGGCCAGTTCTTCTTTCATCTCCTTATACTGTTCGCTGAGATTGTTGACCCGTAACTCGCCACGCTGGCGTTTATTACGTTGAGCAACATTGACAATAATGGCGGCAATCGCCGCAATCGCTAGCACAACGGTAACGATTTTCGCCAAAAACAAACCATATTCAGACAACAATTCCACGAGTCCCCACCTTGGTTAAACAACGCTTTGGCTCACAGTTTACAACAGGCATGTTAAGCCGTCTCGCAGAGATGTTATTGCAGCGAAAGTATGACAAAGTATCCATTTTGCGGTGTTATCGCCCCAGGCTGATTGAAATGCCCTTCTGTTTCAGGCATAAAGCCCCAAAGTCATAAAGTACACTGGCAGCGCGACAGACAACGTCGTTGAGGAGTAGCCATGCATTACCAGCCAAAACAAGATTTACTCAATGATCGCATTATCCTGGTGACGGGAGCCAGCGATGGTATTGGTCGTGAAGCCGCGATGACGTATGCACGCTATGGTGCGACAGTGATTCTGTTGGGCCGTAATGAAGAAAAATTACGTCAGGTAGCCAGCCACATAAACGAAGAAACTGGGCGTCAGCCACAGTGGTTTATTCTCGATTTGCTGACCTGCACGTCCGAAAATTGCCAACAACTGGCACAGCGCATTGCCGTTAATTATCCGCGTCTGGATGGTGTTTTGCATAATGCCGGATTGCTCGGCGATGTTTGCCCAATGAGCGAACAAAATCCGCAGGTCTGGCAGGACGTCATGCAGGTCAACGTTAATGCCACCTTTATGCTCACCCAGGCACTGCTTCCTTTATTACTCAAATCGGACGCCGGTTCACTGGTCTTTACTTCATCAAGCGTTGGACGTCAGGGACGAGCCAACTGGGGTGCATATGCAGCGTCGAAATTTGCCACCGAAGGGATGATGCAGGTACTGGCCGATGAATATCAGCAGCGCCTGCGTGTCAACTGCATTAACCCAGGCGGTACGCGCACCGCAATGCGTGCCAGCGCCTTCCCGACCGAAGATCCACAGAAACTTAAAACACCCGCTGATATCATGCCGCTCTACCTCTGGCTGATGGGCGATGACAGCCGCCGTAAAACCGGCATGACCTTTGACGCCCAACCGGGCCGTAAACCAGGAATTTCCCAATGAGTGATGAACGCTACCAACAGCGTCAGCAGCGAGTGAAAGAAAAAGTAGATGCTCGTGTGGCCCAGGCCCAGGATGAACGCGGTATTATCATCGTCTTTACCGGCAATGGAAAAGGCAAAACCACCGCGGCATTTGGTACGGCAACACGCGCAGTTGGTCACGGAAAAAAAGTAGGCGTCGTGCAGTTTATTAAAGGCACCTGGCCTAATGGCGAACGCAATCTGCTGGAGCCACATGGCGTTGAGTTTCAGGTGATGGCAACGGGCTTTACCTGGGATACACAAAACCGCGAGTCTGATACCGCCGCCTGCCGCGAAGTCTGGCAACATGCAAAGCGGATGCTTGCTGATTCCTCACTGGATATGGTTTTGCTTGATGAACTGACGTATATGGTGGCGTATGACTATTTGCCACTGGAAGAAGTGGTGCAGGCGTTAAATGAACGTCCACATCAACAGACGGTGATTATCACGGGTCGTGGTTGTCATCGGGATATTCTTGAACTGGCAGATACGGTAAGTGAATTACGCCCCGTCAAACATGCGTTTGATGCCGGTGTAAAAGCGCAGATAGGGATCGATTATTAATCTGTAAAAATGCCGGATATGACGTCCGGCATACTTTGATTAACCGTTATTATTACGTCCGCCAGAACGACGACCGCCGCTCACCTGACTGTGACGTTTCACCGCACGACGAATCTGATTCGCCTTCATGCGACGACGGTCTTTTTCTACAGCGACTTTAGAGCTGGTTTCTGGCGGTAGCTCCACCAGTTCGCGCAGATAGTTAGTCTGGGCGAGGTCCAGCTCCGTCCAGCCACCGCGTGGCAGACCTTTTGGCAGTGGGATATCACCGTAACGAACACGGATCAGGCGGCTCACCTGCACACCAACCGCTTCCCACAGACGACGAACTTCACGGTTACGGCCTTCGGTCAGAGTCACGTTGTACCACTGGTTGATCCCTTCGCCGCCGCTGAACTTGATGGTTTTAAAAGCTGCCGGACCATCTTCCAACTGCACGCCACGACTCAAATCACGCAGTTTCGCGTCGTCAACCTGACCAAATACACGCACGGCATATTCACGTTCAACTTCACGGCTTGGGTGCATTAAACGGTTTGCCAGTTCACCATCGGTGGTGAACAGCAGCAGACCACAGGTATTAACGTCCAAGCGACCCACGGCAATCCAGCGTGCGCCACGCAGTTTTGGCAGACGGTCAAACACCGTTGGACGTCCTTCCGGATCGTTACGGGTACACAACTCACCTTCCGGTTTGTAATAGGCCAGAACGCGACAAATTTGTTCAGCGGACTCACGTACCGAAATCAGGTGACCATCGATACGGATTTTCAATCCAGGGGTAACTTCA
>OLQB01000871.1_pt1 | contig 22896 bp, 16 predicted proteins | sample 1672681 | NCBI WGS metagenome assembly OLQB01 (sample SAMEA3136713, study PRJEB25190) | human gut metagenome | reverse complement strand
ACCAAAAGGCTGCCCATAAATTCTTCCATCTATCGTACATGGTTCCAATGCTTTTTCGTTATATTCCTTTAATTCCGGAATAGCATCTGTAAGATCAGCAAACGCTTTCATATGATGTAGAAATTGAAAGTCCGAAGAGTCCACTACGGCAATATCCGGCATCTTTTCTTCCGACATCGCCAGGGCAAGCTGTTTTTTAAAATCTTCATCCGGAATATAAGATACTTCTATCTCAATATCCTCCTGCATCTTATTAAACTGCTCTACCAGCTCTTCCAGATGTCTCTGATTATCCGGTATATCCCAGTAATGCCATAATGGTTTCTTTCTCTTTCGCTTTTGTTTCTTCCTTTTTCCGGCATCCTGCACAGCTGCATAAACTAACTGTCATGACAACACATAAAGCGCATGCAAAAATCTTTTTCACTCTATTCCAACTCCCCTTCACGGTATGCACGGAGCAGCATTTTAAGTGCCTCTATATCCTCCTTGATCTTCTTTCCGCTATCTGTATCCCGCACCATCAAACGTTCTTTTTCGGTCTCGACCAGTTCTGATTTTGACTCGATATCCTTATTTTCCGTAAGTGCCGCATACACACTCAGGAAAGGCTGGTGGGATTTGATCCGGATACCATGGGAATTGAAGATCAGTGTATACCCGGCAATTCCGGTAGTCTTATGGTAGCTCTTGCAGAAACCTCCATCAATGACCATTAATTTTCCATTCGCACGGACCGGATGCTCTCCTTTTGAAGTTCTGACCGGTGTATGCCCATTAATGATATGAGCACGCTCGGAATAAAGACCAAACTCATGCAGAATCATATTGCAGACCTTTTCTTCTTCGTAGAATTTATAATATGGATTTGATTCTTCATACCATGTCGACTCATCCAGCACATAAGTACGCTCAAAGGTTTTCGTATTTCTTCCGGAAAGTGGAGACTTTCTTCCGCACCACAGATACCACATAAAGTCTTTGTCTTTTTCTTTCGCCTCCTTCGACCAGGCTCTTCTGGCAACATGCTCTGCATAGTCCAGATATTCTCTTCCTCGATAGCATCTCTTCCCAAATACAACGCCGTCAAAGTTTCCGCTCTCATCCAGCGGCACACAGCCGTGATACAGAAGATTATCGTTGAAGATCCGGTACATACTTCCTTTTTTATACAGGAAATCTATATGCTGTCGCAGACGGATACTGTTCACAAAAGCCATCTGAAGACCTTCCATTACATTTTCTTCCTCTTCGGTCAGCTGATAGACTTCTTCCACGCTTTCAGCTGCAAAACTTACAGTTGGAAATTCTTCCTTCTTGATCTTATATTCTTTTCCGCCAATTTCAACAACCTGACGTTTCACATCCACTTTATGAAGCAGCAATTTATCTTCCATCTTGTAATCCGGATTACGCAGGATCACCTGGCCTTCCAGCTTAAAAAGAAGTACAGAAATTGCTTTCAGTGCCGCTTCCATCGGATCGATCTGCGGGTATATCTTTTCTGCAAATAAGGTCAGATTTCGCAGACTGATCCCATAGCTATTCTCCATGATCTTCATATTATCATATTTCAGATTGTTACGGATAACTGTTGCGATGCAGGCTCTGCTTCCTGCCGCTGCCCCCATCCACAGGATATCATGATTTCCCCATTCAATATCAATGGAGTGATAAGTCGTAAGCAAATCCATGATCCGGTCTGCACAAGGACCTCTGTCAAAAATATCTCCGACAATATGTAGATGATCGACTGCCAGCCGTTTAATCAATCCGGCAAGCACCTCGATAAATTCATCTGCATTCTGTAGTTCAAGGAGCGTATTTAGGATATTGCGGTGATACACCAGCTGATTATCATCTTCATCCTTCTGTACATGGATCAGTTCATCCAGAATATAGGCATATTCCTTCGGCATCGCTTTTCTTACTTTTGAGCGGGTGTATTTGGATGAAAATAATCTTGCGATATCGATTAGTTCTCCTAAGATCACACGATACCACTCTTCATTATTTTTTCCTTCCTTTTTTATCATTGCAAGCTTTTCAACTGGATAATAAATCAGCGTACAGATTTCTTCCCGGTCCAGATCTGATAAAGTATCTTCAAACAACAGATCTACTTTTTCCCGAATCACACCGGAGCAGTTATTTAATATATGGCAAAATGCCTCATATTCTCCATGCAGATCACTCATAAAGTGCTCTGTCCCTTTTGGCAGGCTGAGGATTGCTTTAAGGTTAATAATCTCTCGGCAGACCGCCTGCTCAGTTGGGTATTTTTCTGCCAGAAGTTCTAAATATTTCTCGTCTCTCATTTACGTCCTCCAAATTTATTTTACATAACCAAAAAATACATTTCCGCTGCCGCTTACAAGACCGTTCATCTCATCCGGCGTTGCGGAATGACGTTCTCCATCTGCCGGATCCAGATAAGCATACTTCGCATCCGTGTATCCGATGACCAGTACCGCGTGATCCACACTGAGCATTGCGATCACCGGTGTCTCACGGCTGATCGTATAGCGGATTTCTTCCGGTGTACATCCGGTCAGATCAAACCCTTCTCCACCGGTTGCTTCTGTCAGGATTTCTGCCGGCGACTTTCCGTTTTCCAGCTCTGTTGATGCATTTATATCTTCTGCGCCTTCCAGCTTCAGGATCCGGTTCAGGCACGCTGCAAGTGTACTCTCACCTTCTCCTGTCCAGAACTCATCCATATTATTTACTTCATAAATATCCGGCGTATTTCCGGACTCCCATACATATTCCTGTGATGAAGAAATGACCACACCTTTTATCTTCTCCGCTTCCTGGATCGCATAAGATGCTTTTTCATACACCCCCTGCAGACTGCCAAGTGCATATACATAATACTGATTCTTTACCTTCGGTTTATCAAAGCTGACAACCATCGGTTTATCAAACAGTACCTGCTTTGGTTTTAAAATTTTTGCTTTGCTGTCTTTGATCCCATTTTCATAAGTCAGACGAACCAGAGTTCCCCGCAGATCATCATTGTAGGTCTCAACTGTGATATTGCTCTCTTCCTTCTCCTGATTGTTGGTAATATAATCTGCCGTTGTTGAAATATAGGTATTCTCATTTCTGTTCACCCGATTAAGTGTCATCATATTGTCTGCCACATAGCCATCCAGAATGTAAAAATCCTGTACCTCATAGGTCTTGGCTATCTCCTGTTTCTGCGTGATGATATCCACTTTGTACATCGGGTACACACTCTGTCCGGATATATTGGTTCCTGCATCGCTTCCACGCAGCGTGCCATAGGCAAAATCATTCCGGATAAATCCGATCGGTTTGACATATTCGTCTCCTTCGGATGTAATATCAAAGGATTTGCCCGTCTTCAGATTCAGCACGATAATCTTCTGCGACTCATTGATCTTTCCGCCCTCACTCTGGTAAGCAAGCAGATGTCCGTCTGGTGAAACCTGATACTGCCCTTCCTCCAGATCTTTCACCAGCACCTCTCTGGTGTTGTCCTTCAGATTCACAAGATACAATGTACCATCTATCATTACATAAAGATTTTCATCAGAATTGCTGTAATATACAAATTTACCCAGATCCTCTTTCATCAGATAATATCCGTCTTCACTAGGGACAAATGCTTTTTCTGTAACGGAATTTTTTTCTGCGTCAAAATAATAGACTGCTACACCTACCTGCCCTTCATGTACACCGCGATTCATATAACCCACTACAGTAAATGTGGTATTGCCTTTTTCATCTACTGAAATCAGGCGGATAGCATGCAGGTCGCATAATGTACGCACATCCATGTTTTCCGCATCTGCGAAGCCGAATACCAGTGACATTTCATCCTCTTTTTTATCATAATGCCAGAGCTGGTTATCCTCTATAAATGCTACAATGGTTCCATCTGTATTAGTCTCATACTCCAGGTCCGTCGGCGCAATCCCAACAAGAACACCTTTCTGGTTCAGCGCAGTTGTCTTACCATCAAATCTCTGATTCATCGTGCGATCATAATCAAGCAGATACTGTTGTGCATCTTCCCCGGTGCGGATCCGGAAGAATTCCTTTACACTGTAAAGCCGATCAGCATAATCAGTATCCCCGGTGCACTTTACTTGGTATTTGAGGACAAGTGATGTATAATTCTCATTGCATTCCTTAATTTCCCAGTATACATTTCCCGATACCTGCGGTGCAAGCGAACCCCATGTCACCTGTGACTGTGTCGATGCAAGTGTGACCTCCTGATAGGTGGAGCTGTCCTCACTGGAATCTGTTTCCAAATAGCTTTCGACCTTATCACCCTGATTTTCGAGTGCCGCATTGTGGAAATCATTTGCGAAATCCAGGCTTTTCTTATAGTTGCAATCTGCCGAATTCTTAATCCTGGTATAAAAATAAATATTCTGATTATCCAGGTACAAGGTTACTTTCAAAATTCTCTCTTCTTTCAGGATCTTCGTATTCTTGAAATTTAAAGTTACTGTATCCTGAACATCTTTAATGGTTCCCTCCTGAATACATTTTTTCCCATTCAGTGTATATACCTGCCAGTAAACCTTCTGGATCTGATTATCATATTTTGCAATGTTCATATCCAGCTGGTTATTTGTGACGGGTGTCAGTGTATCACGCATTGAAGTAAGCGTCATATCGCTTTTATATCCCGGCAGTGAGTTCACTTCATATCCTTCTGTCATAAAGGATATTCTTGGCAGTGTCGCACCTCCCATATCTGCACTCATATCAGTGTTGCCTCTGTTCGTCACATAACTGGATACGATAACTGCAAGAATAAATACAGTAGTCAGTACCCCTGTCTTTATTGCTATCTTTTTAAACATTGTAATTATAGTCCCCTTTATCTTAATCTGCTAAATTTATACTCCTTTTTCTCCCTCTTCATTCTGCTGATCCAATAATCTCCCCAGCATTGGATCGATGTGAAGCATTTCTTCACATGTGCGGATTGCCTCAGTATTTTTTCCTTTATTTCCCGTGTAAATGGCCCGTATCAAAATATTCTTCGGTGTATGCTCCATATCGATAAACTCCAGGATCTGTGTGTCATATCCCTCCCTCTTGAGATATTCTGCACGCATAGCATCCGTGACAAGAGCTGCCATTCGCTCTTTGATCAGTCCGTAAGAAAACAGCGGTGCAAGTGTTTCATTTGCAATCTGACGGTTCACTTCATGCTGACAGCACGGAACCGAAAGAATGACCTTCGCTTTCCAGCCAACTGCTTTTGCAAGTGCAAAATCGGTAGCGGTATCGCAGGCATGCAGCGTCACGACCATATCCACTTCATCAGAGCCGGTATAATCTGCAATATTTCCTTCCATAAACTTCAGTTTTCTATAGCCATATTTTTTTGCAAGCTGGTTGCATGCATAAATGACATCCGTCTTCAGATCCAGTCCGATGATCCGGATATCATAACCTTTTAACTCATGCAAATAATAATAAATTGCAAATGTCAGATAGGATTTACCGCATCCAAAATCCAGAATCGTTACTTCCCTGTCCTTCGGGAGCTCCGGAAGAACATCCTCGATAAACTCCAGGAAACGGTTGATCTGGCGGAACTTATCAAACTTTGTCCGCACGATTTCCCCTTCTTTTGTCATAACTCCCAGATCCTGTAAAAATGGAACTGCTTTTCCTTCCTCCAGGATATAATGCTTCTTCCGGTTGTGTGACAGATCAATCTCTTTGAACCTCCCGGTCTGAAGCCGTCTCTGAATCGTCATTTTCCCTTTTTTTGCTGACCAGAACCTGATAGCGGAATTTTCTCGTCTCCATCTGCATCTGTTTGAATTCCTGCATGGCATTTTCAATATATCCTGCTGCTTCTTCTTCATTCAGATTGTGGTGAAATACCTGGTTGTTCCGGTGTTCTTCGCACTGGTACAAAATATTGTCTTTATGTTCCACAGGGCGGATCTTAATCTTTACAATTCCGCCTTTTTCACGTGGATTGCTGATTATTGCTGATAAAAATTCTTTATTTAAACTCTTTTTTAAGATATTATTCAATGATTCCATTTTAATTTCCCCTTACATTTTAGGTTATATGTACGAATCCAGTTTTTATTGTAAAGCGAAATAAAATAGAGCGCAAGGGAAATTTCCCTTACGCCCCATATTTACCTGTTACTGTTCGACTTCCTGATAGACATCTTCCGTTTCTTTTGGAACCGGGAAACGGATCAGTACCTTGAACAGATCTCCGTCGAGATATAACTCAAATTTCCCCCCTTGAAGCTTTGTCAGATTCTGTGCAATCGAAAGACCAAGCCCGCTTCCTTCCGTGCTTCTGGATACATCTCCGCGGATAAATCTTTCTGTCAGTTCATCTGCCGAAATATTCAGCGGCTGCTCTGATACATTCTTGATCGTAAGCTGTACTTCCTCACCTGTCTGAACCAGATCCACGTATACACGGCTTCCCTCCATTGCATATTTTGCCGCATTGTTAAATACATTCGCAAGAACTCTCCACATTCGTCTGCCGTCTGCGTAGATTGTTGCCGGTTCGGTCGGAAGATTCATGATCATTTTCAGATTCCTTGCCTCAAATTTTTCTTCAAACTCTGCACTGGTCTGGTTAACCAGCTCAACCAGATTAAGATTCATCATTTCCAGGCTGATATTGCCACTGCTTACCTTGGAAGCTTCTACCACATCCTCGGTAAGTGTCTTCAGACGATATGCTTTTTCTTCCAGAACCTGAAGATAATTCCGGATCTTCGGATCCTCAAAATCCTCTCTCTTTAAAAGGTCCACATAATTAATGATTGATGTAAGCGGCGTTTTGATATCATGGGATACATTTGTGATCAGATCCGTTTTGAGGCGTTCATTTTTTACGCTCTCTTCTACCGCCCGGTCCAGTCCATCTCCGATCTTATTGATGCTGACTGCTGCTTCAAGCTGTCCGCCTTTGAGTCCATTTAACGGAATCTGATAATCAACCTGACCGTCTGCGATTGCTTTTACCCCTTTGATGATCCGCGCTCTTCCGATGGCTCTGCGCATCAGGCAGAAAAATGCCCCCGCCTCTGCCGCAAGCATTACGAACAGCCAGATTCCCGGCTCCCACATGGCGATCGCGATCCAGTGAACTACAACCAGTACTCCAAACAAAATCGCAGCTTTCCAGACCTCCCCCAGATGCCGGATCCCAATCCGGACGTATTTGATGATCAGACATAAAATACTGTTCCTCCACAAAGTCTTTGCCTTGATCCTTCTTACCATTCCAAGCCAGAAAGTAAGTCCTGTCATGCAAACGCTTACCGCAACAATCCCTGCAAAAATCAGTACCGATGTGCCATTGAAACCATCTCCGCTAAACCAGACTCCGTTCAGCAGACTGTAACTTAAACTGATTTCCCCGTAAATACATATCACCATAACTGCAACCGACAAAAGAATAAAGATTTCTGTCTTCATTTTGTCGACCCGATTTAACACAATGCCTTCTTCCCGGTTTGATCTGCCTGCAACAATTGTCAGCCATGCCAGAATTACAAGCATTGCAAATCCGGTTGCAATCGCAATCCAGAAAGTAAATCTTACCTGCGGTGCATACTCCTGATAAATCTTGCTCTCCTGATAAAAGTCATCCTGGATTGGATAGGAAGTATCTACCGCGAACATGCATTCGTAATTATCCATCCACATATTGCCACCGATCAGTGATTTCCACTGTGATCCGTCCATATCAATATCACTCTGGTACTCAGTAAGCTTTGGTGTGGCAACCGCATATACTCCCAGCTTTTTCATACTTTCCAGATTCTTTTCCCATTCATCAAATCTCTGATATGCAAGACGGTTGGTATAAACTTTTTTATTGTCCAGATCTACAATCATATATGCAAGATTGGTATTACCTTCTTTATATTCTTCCGTTACATACTGCCACGTCAAAAATTCATCCCGTACACTGTCCACAGTATTTCCAAGCATGGACATCGCATCACTTAACTTGCCGTTCCATCTGGAATCCTTGTTCACAACTTCCAGAAGATTCTTCGCGCCCACCGGTGCACAGTTTTCGGAAACTTTTTCTCCGTCATACCGCCAGCACTTTGTGTAGACCTGGCGATTTTCACTGTCCAGAATATTGCGGTAAATACTTGCGGAGCTCTCGATCCAGTCATTGATCAGAGAATCGATCACTTCTCCGGTGCTTTCCAGTGAATATTCATCTTTTGCCTCATCCATATTACCAAACTGAAGGTTCCCGTTTTTAAATTCCCGACGAAATTCTTTTTCATAATAATAATGGTAGGTTCCGTCATCCTTCTGGCAGACGATGATCTCATCATCATTGTCTCCATCTGCCATCTTGGTCCCGTCTGCGTAGTACATCTCCTGATCGTTTTCCCAGTAATTCACAAGATCACCAAGACGGTATGCAAGCCCATTTACATTTTCATTTGAAATCGTACGATCTGAATCATATTCTTTCAGATCTACAATTCTGTTTTCATCATATTTTCCTTCTGTTTCAAAATTGCTGTCGTATCCTTCCGCAGCCGTAATATCATTTGCAGCACTCATCAGCTTGTCGGTAAACCCTTTTGACTGTTCATACTTCTTATGTGGCTTTTCAAGCAGGATTCCTGCCAGATTATCGCCCGGATAACTGAATGTAAAAACCAGACATGTGATCATCACCACCGCTAAAATATGCTCCAGTACGATCAGGATTCCTTTACATGGTGCGCTCTGATACCATTTGTTATTCATAAGACCTCCTAACCGATCTTCTCTACCTTATATCCGACACCCCATACTACCTTCAGGTAACGTGGCTCTTTCGGATTGATTTCGATTTTCTCCCGGATATGGCGGATATGTACGGCAACGGTATTGTCCGCTCCGATTGCTTCTTCATTCCAGATATTTTCGTAAATCTGATTGATAGAGAACACCTTTCCCTGATTTTTAACGAGTAACAGTAATATATTGTATTCAATCGGTGTCAGCTTCACTTTTTCGCCGTCCACAGTCACTTCTTTCAGATCATCCCTGATCACAAGTCCCCCGGTCCGGAACTCACTCTGGTTGTCAGATCTCGCCGTACTTCCAAGCTGGGTGTAACGTCTGAGCTGGGATTTTACCCTTGCTACCAGCTCCAACGGATTGAACGGTTTGGTCATGTAATCATCTGCACCGATATTCAGTCCTAAAATCTTGTCCGCATCCTCTGATTTGGCGGATAAAATAATAATCGGGAGGCTCATGTTTTCCCGGATCTTGAGTGTCGCCCGGATTCCGTCCAGCCGCGGCATCATCACATCCATGATCAGAAGATCAACTTCATTTTTTTTCAATACCTTGATCGCTTCGTCGCCATCATACGCCTTCAGGACTTCGTATCCTTCCTGCGTCAGGTAAATATCTATTGCTTCTACAATGTCTTTATCATCATCACATACTAATATTTTCGCCATCTTTTTTCCCCTCCTCTATACTATACAAGACTAGCAGAGATTTTTTAAGAGATAGGGCGGGATTTTCTTAAGAATTTTTTGAGATTTGAAAATGTGGTGCAAGATGATCTATATTTGTCAGATACAGATTCTTGTGCAAGCACCAATCTGCACCTGACTCATCATATACGCAAAAAAACTCCCGGCAAGTTTTACTTTACCGGAAGTTTTCTCTTGTGAGGTAATATTTATGATTTCTACTTTTCGTCTTCTCTGTGATCTGCTTTTATATTGCGGTATCCTGCGATCAGTCCAAATCCGATCAGTCCAACACCTACGATCAGAAACAGAATCGTCGCCACGATCATAACAAGCTGTTCATTACCATGACTTGTGGAAATCGCCCTGAACATCTGGTATGCCAGTGTCAGCAGATAAAACCCGGCCATTGCATAAATCGCCAGTCTTGCATTTTTCTTCCATCCGTCATTCTCCGGCATCTTATTCTCGTCCATAACATTTCCCAGCCTTTTCTTTTTATTTTCTTACCAGATATTTTCTCATATCAATTGCACATGCGATCAGAATAATCAGACCTTTGATCACATACTGCATATTCTGACTTACTGCCAGGAACTGCAGTGCAACGAAGATGATTCTCAGAATGAACACCCCTAAAACAACGCCGCTGATCTTACCGGTACCACCTACAAAAGATACACCACCGATTACACAGGCAGCAATCGCATCACACTCGTAGTTCAGACCTGTGTTGGCCTGGTTGGAACCGATACGTGCTGACTCGATGAAACCTGTAATACCATACATGCATCCAGCCAGGGTATGTACTGCGATTGTTGTCCAGAATACACTTACACCAGATACGTTTGCTGCTTCCGGGTTAGAACCTACAGCGAACATATTTTTACCAAATGTTGTTTTGTTCCACATGAACCACATGAAAGCAATCATGATAATTGCATACCAAACATAGTTCGGGATTGGAACGCCAAAGAATTTAACTAAACTTCCTGTTACGAAGTTTTTGAAGGAATTGTCCAGACCTGACAGAGGCTGTCCATTGTTTCCGTTGATCATAATGTACAGAAGCAGTACACCGTATGTAATCAGCTGAGTTGCCAGTGTTACGATGAATGGATGCAGTTTAAACTGTGCTACGAACCATCCATTGACGAAACCTACGATACCACCAACAACGACAACGATCAGGATTACTACCGGGATTGGCAGTGGCTGAAGATTCGGGAACATCTTTGTTGCATAGTCCATAGACTGCAGTAAAGATGCGGAAATACATGCTGTCAGACCTACAACTCGACCAGCAGAAAGGTCGGTACCGGTCAGTACGATACATCCTGCGATACCAAGTGCGATCGGAATATTTGCAGCTGACAGAGAAATAATATTTACGATAGAAGATACACTCAGGAATTTTTGGTTCTGTGTGTATGTATAGATTGCAGCAATGATGATCAAGATATACATCAGGTTGTTGATGAATCCCTCTTTCCAGAAGGTTTTCTTATCTTTGCTGTCCAGTGTTTTATAATTTGCGATACTTGCTTTTAAATTTGAAAATGCTCTCACTTACTTCAGCCTCCTTATACATATTTTGCCGCAAGGGTCATGATCTCTTCCTGGTTCGTCTCGCTGACATTTACTTCACCTGCAAGACGTCCACCGGACATAACGAGAATTCGGTCACAGATTCCCAGAAGTTCTGGCATTTCAGAAGAAACTACCATAACTACTTTGTTCTTATTTGCAAGATCCAGAATCAACTGGTAAATCTCGTATTTAGCACCAACGTCGATACCACGTGTCGGCTCATCCAGCAGCAGTACTTCCGGATTGGTCAGCAGCCAGCGTCCAAGGATAACCTTCTGCTGGTTACCACCTGACAGTGAACGGATTTTTGTTTCCTGTGTCGGTGTTTTGGTATGCATCGCATCGATGGACCACTGAGTATCCTCTCTCATGGACTTCTCGCTCAGATACAGACCTTTCTTTTTATGTTTCTTAAGGCTGGAGATAACCGTATTTTCACGAATACTGAGGATTCCGAAAATACCGGTTGCACGACGTTCCTCTGTCAGAAGGGCGAAACCGTTCTTGATAGATTCACGTGCGTTGCGGTTTGTGCAAACCTTACCGTCCAGTTTGATTGTTCCTGATTTTCTTGTTGCAATACCGAAGATGTTCTCCAGTGTTTCGGTACGTCCGCTTCCGTCCAGACCGGCCAGACCAACAATCTCACCACGGCGAACTTTGAAAGAAACATCACGCAGCAGAGAGTACTGTGCAGTCAAGTTTTCTACTTCCAGAGCAACTTCGCCCGGTTTGTTTGTCTTTGGCGGGAACTGGTTTGTCAGCTCACGACCTACCATCAGTCTGATGATCTCATCCATTGTCATTTCTTTTGCCGGTTTGGTAGCTACCCATGTACCGTCTCGCATGACTGTGATGTCATCAGAAATTCTGAGGATCTCTGCCATTTTATGGGAGATGTAGATGATACCACATCCCTGATCTCTCAGCATATTTATAATTTTGAACAAGTGCTCTACCTCTTCTTCCGTCAGGGAAGATGTCGGCTCGTCGAACACGATAATTTTCGAATTAAAGGAAACTGCTTTTGCAATTTCTGCCATCTGACGCTGTGATACCGGCATAGTGCTCATGATCCTCTTCGGATCAACATCAATCTCCAGTTTGTCGAAAAGTGCTTTTGTATCATCATACATTTTCTTTTCGTCTACCATCGGACCTTTTTTGGGATAACGTCCCAGCCAGATATTGTCCATAACACTACGTTTCAGGGCCTGGTTCAACTCCTGATGAACCATTGCTACACCATTTTCCAAAGCTTCCTTGGAGTTTTTGAAATTGATTTCTTTCCCTTCCAGAGAAATGGATCCGCCGTCTTTTACATACATCCCAAACAGGCACTTCATCAATGTAGATTTCCCAGCGCCGTTTTCTCCCATCAGTGCGTGAACCGTTCCTCTTCTTACGGTCAAAGAAACATTATCCAACGCCTTAACGCCTGGGAACTCCTTGCTGATATTTTTCATTTCAAGCAAAACATCATGCTCCATATCCTGACCTCCTGTCTTTCTACTACTTACCTTTATACTTAAGGAACGGCCGCCGACCAGCGGCAGCCGTTACCCTTGTATACTATTTCACGAATGAATTTCCATCATTCATTTTCCGTTCTGTTTCAGAATCAGATCTTATTCTTCTCCTGTGTACATAGCGTATGGGATGTAGATCTTATTCTTAACGTTTTCAGAGATGTTGTAAGAATCTGTGTTAGCCATTACATCCTGACCTGAACCAGCGTTCTTTGTCAGATCTGCGATACAATCTGCCATACCTTCAGCATCCTGTTTGATTGTACCTGTCATCTTACCGTCTTTGATCAGCTGTTTAGCTGCATCTGTAGCGTCTACACCGAATACAGGGATTGTCTTGCAGTCATCTGTACCCAGGTTGTATCCTTTGTCATTCAGAGCAGAGATAGCACCTTCAGCCATACCATCGTTGTTGCAGATAACAAGTTCGATCATGTTATTGCTTCCTTCGTTGTACTGGGAAAGGTTGGTTGTCATATAGTTGTTAGCTGCTGTTGCACTCCAGTTACCATCCTGGTCAACCTGATATTTGTCACTGTTAGAAGCGTCAAAGTATTCCAGTGCCGGTTTGCCGGCGTCTGTGATGATCTTATCTGCATCTTCTACAGCAAACTGTGTACGGTAAATAGCTTCTGCATTTCCGAGCTGTCCCATGAACATTGCGTAAGAGATCTTTCCATCTCCGTTGAGATCCATTTCATCAAAATGTTCTACTACATAGTTACCGATCATTTCGCCCTGCATATGTCCTGCTTCCGGAGCGTCTGTTCCTACGAATGCGCACTTTTCATAGCTTCCAAGTACATCGCCTTCTGTCTTGTCATCTTCGATCGCACGGTTAAAGAAAATAACCGGGATTCCTGCTGCTTCTGCTTTTTCAACGATCTGAGAAGAAGCATCTACAGAACCAGATGTAACGATGTTGACGATCAGTGCTGTAGCACCTGTCTGGATCGCTGTATCAATCTGTTCGTTCTGTGTTGTCTGGTTGCTGTTTCCATCATAGTCCTGATATTCAACACCCATCTCGTCAAGTTTTGCATCGAGTGCTGTACGGACAGATGCGATATAAGTATCAGAATAGGTATAGTAGAATACTGCGATATTAGCGTCTGATGATTTCTTATCACTGCTTCCACCATCACTGTCACTCTTACCGGAGCCCCCGCATCCTGCAAGCATTCCAAGTGCCATCACACCTGCGAGCATCGCTGCTACAATTCTTCTTTTCATAATTTCGTTCCTCCTTGTATAACGTTTACTTGATGATACGAGTATAACAAGAAGGGAATAAAATACCCATGTGAAAAACTACGAGGGATTTGTGAATTTCAACGTTTATATAAATTTTTACTTAATTTCGTCCATAAATGTTTCAAATGCCCAATTCTTTAAAAAGCTGTAGTCCAAATATTTTTCAGACTACAGCTTCTATACTCCCGAGCAGCTACAAACATTCCATCCGTTACTTTTCTTCAAATGAAAACAGCGCCTTCTGGCTCTTATCATCATACATATTTTCTCTTGTCACCAGAATACTGCTGGTTGCCGTCTCTTTCTTTTCCGGCTTCTGACCATTCAGTAGTGTATTGATCTGCTCAATCCCCAGGTATCCCATCGCATATGGGTTCTGGACGATCAGCGCATCTACATTTCCTTTTTCCAGCATTCCAATGGATTTTACGTTACTGTCAAACGCAACAACCTGCGTCCGCTCTCCGGCACCAAGTGCTTCTACCGCATCCCCGACTCCAAGTGTTGTCCATTCATTAAATGTCACGATCACATTGATCTGCGGATTGTCAAGCAACATCCTCTCGGTGCCCTCTCTTGCGTCGGTGATCGTAGACTTCACATTGATGGACGCCGTAATATTTGCCCGGTCATCATTAAGAACCGTATCCCGGAATCCCTTTTCACGAAGCTGCCCGTTCTCCGTACTCTTATCAAAATTTACGATTCCGATATTTAGATTTTCCGCCGGATTACCAAGCACTTCTTCTCCTGCCATACATCCGGCTTCATAATTGTTTGTACCAATATAGCATTCCACAGCCTCACTGTTTACCGGACTGTCCACAACCACAATTCTGATTCCTGCCTTTGCCGCGCGGTCGATTGCTTCCGCATTCTTTTCAAAATCAATGGCAGAGAACAGAAGTGCATCTACCTGTTCCCGGATTGCCCGGTCTATCATTTCATTCTGCGCCTCATAATCTTCCTCACCGTCTCCATCCGGTCCTTCGCACACCAGATCCAGATTATATTCCGCACTTGCCGCACCTGCTCCCGCATATGCGGACTGCCAGAAAGAAGAATCCATGGATTTTGTCAGAAACACTACTTTTTTCTTCTCGATGACGCTATTTGTACTGCCTTCTTTTCCTTCCCCAAGTCCGTCACCCGTCAGGACAAAAAACAGAATTGCAAGTAGGATCACACCTGCATCAATTGCAATAAATGGTTTTCTTCTACTTTTTCTCATATTCTTCCTCCCTGACCTTCGGCATACGGATCGTCACACAGGTTCCTTCATCCAGCTCACTTGTGATATTCAGTCCATAATTGCTTCCAAAATAAATCTTGATCCGGTCATTTACATTCTTGATTCCGATTCCGGTACGGTCTCCCGGCTCTTTGCGCAGAATCTCCCGGCACTGTTCTTCCGTCATACCGATTCCGTTATCCTCCACCTGGAAAATAATATCTTCTCCATCCTCAAAAATACGGATCCAGATCTCACCCTCATCGATCATCTGCTTTACACCATGATAAATTGCATTCTCGATAATTGGCTGCAAAGTAATTTTGTTACAAAGATACGAAAGGCACGACTCTTCCACCTCAAATGAATAGGTAAATTTGTTCTTATACCGATAATTTTCAATCTTCAGATAACTCTTTGCATGTTCCACTTCTTTTTCAATCGGAATCAGCTCATGCCCTTTACTGATACTGATACGGAACAGCCTTGCAAGTGCCGTAACCATCTCTTCTGCATCTTCATTTTTCCCGTCTTCACACATCCATGCAATCGCATCCAGTGTATTATACAGGAAATGCGGATTGATCTGCGCCTGAAGCGCTTTCAGCTCTGTTTTCCGCAGTGTGATTTCTTCCTGTCTGACCTGCTCCATCAGCTTCTGGATCTTCACAACCATGTGTTCAAACGAGTTGGATAAAGTCGTGATCTCTGTAGTTCCCGCCATCGGCTCAAATACAAAATTTTCAGCATTTTTTTCAAACCGGTGCATGTCATCGGCAAGCTGCCTTACCGGTGCTGAGAACAGTTCTGAAAATGCCCATCCGAGAAGAAAGACTGCTCCCATAACCAGACACAGGACGATCAGAAGTCTGGATACCGCACTGCTTACCTTCTCCGTAATCATTTCATCTACATAGCAGACACCTACAATTTTCCAGTCACAGTTCTCCAGATTTTTCACAGTATAGATCGCCTGTTCCTGAATATGTGTCCCTTCTTTTAAATCCATTCCCTTCTCTTCTTTTAACCCGGAATAAATGAGCTGCTGCTGTGGATGATAGATCAGATTGCCTTTTTTGTCCGCAATATAGGCATAGCCGTGCTGCCCGATCCCTACATCATCAACATAATTGGCAATGTCAGAAAAACGGATGTCAATATTTACCTGTATACTGGTTCCGTCTTCTTTCTGAATCTTCTGGTAAACGGTTACAACCCATGGATAATATCCCTCAAACAAAGATTCCACATATGGTTTGGTTATACGCAGCCTGCCATCGTCATCTTCCATTTCGGTACTCTGAACAATGCGATAATTCTCTTTCAGCTTCTGCCCTCTGTTCCAGTAACGCAGAAGCTCCCCATCTTCACCACAGATTGTTACCGCTACTACATCGGAACGGATATTTACCAGATTCTGGATATATTCCTCAGAATGATTATTCTCATGACGCATTCTCGCCACGATCCCTTCCAGTATGATCCGCATATCCTGTGTATAATTCTCAACCGTATTCTGTACCTGTTCACAGCTCTGGGAACTGCTTGTCACTGCACTTTGCTCCATTGCATTCCGATAAATCTGAACAAAAATAAGCGTTGCAGCCACTACCGAAATCAGGACGATTCCCATTACCATTGCAATAAACACACCGGAAATAGATATATTCCATCCCTTGTGCTGATCTGCTTCTTTTTTACGCCTGTTCATGTTCCCTCCTGTATTTGTTCGGTGATACTCCAGTCAGCTTTTTGAAGCAGTGGCTGAAATAATACTGATCCTTATAACCACACAGCTCTGTAATCTCACCGATCTTCATACCGGTACACTGCAGAAGCTCCATTGCCTTTTCAATTCGTTTTTTCGTCAGGATCTCAACCAGTGAACTGCCTGTCGTCTTTTTTATCAGACTGCTGAGATAATTCGGCGACACCCCGATCTCTTCACTGATGATCATAACAGACAGATCCTGTTGGGCATATCGGTCCTGTATGATCTGCACTGCCTGCTCGCAGATCACCTCGCTGCTCTTCTTTCTCTGATCCATAAGCATTTTTTTAGCCTCCATACACAGCATTTTTATGATCTGAAAATTCTCTGCCATACGTTCCATTTCACGCATCTGCTGCATGGAATATTTTTTCTGAAGAACTTCTACACCACATTCCCCGATTGCCATATAAATAACCTTATATACTGCCGCCCCGATCTCGGTCAAAAGTATCGTACTAAGTACCAGTGTATTCTTGCCTCCATTTCGCAGTTTCTTTTCCAGATCATCCAGATAAATCTCCAGATCCTCTGCCATTCCACCACGTAAAAAATTCTCCATCGTTGCTGTAATTTCCTGTATTTCTCCCTGTTCCAATCCCGATCCGTGCTCTGCATCGGAAATGAAATAGACACTGCTTTTATCCTTTCTGGAATAACTGAGCGCATTCATTGCCTCCAGATAGCTCTCTCTGCATTTTCCAAGAGTATTCACACTCCTGCTTACCCCGACCTGACAGCAATATCCCATAATACGCTCCACACTCTGAACAATTTCTTCTACAATAATATGTAAATACTTACCCATACCTCCCGGAGTCGTCGCGATCAGCGATACCACTCTTCCTTCCAGATGGCAGCTTACATAATGAACATATTTTTTCAGGATCATATCAACTGCATTTACACTGCTATAGCTTGTCTGATCCTTTCCATTTGCATCACGGATTCCGGTTACAAGCACCACGTACTGCATATTATCCGGCTTTGGATTACGGATCAGCTCACATTCCTCTGCCCGCTCAAGAAGTGCCTCTTCGGACACCCGTTCATTCTGAAAGCTGTCGAGCAAAAGCGGAATAAGGAATTGCGTCTTGCGGATGTCCAGCTTCTCTTTTCTTTCTTTTGTAAATTCTTCCACTCGCTGATCCATGGCTTTTTTAATCTTTATCAATTCCGCCTCGATCTCTTTTGCTGAAATCGGCTTCAGCATATAACTTACAATATTATATTGAATTGCCTGCTGCGCATAGGTAAAATCATCAAATCCACTTAAAAATGCGATCTGTACCATCGGGCGAACTTCCCTGACCGCCCGTGCCAGCTCAATCCCCGATAAAAATGGCATCTTGATATCGGTAAGGAGCAGATCTGGTTCCAGCTTTTCAACCAGTTCCAGCGCGTCTGCACCATTTTCAGCTTCCCCGACCACTTCAAAACCAATCTCTTCCCACTTTACCCTGCGAACAAGACTTCTTCGGATTTCCTCCTCATCATCAGCAACAACAACTGTATATTTCATATTTCTCCTTTTTTCACTTACTGTCAAACTTTCATCTGGTTACAGTTTCTCTTTTTATATTATAGAAGATTCTTATCCACTTTTCCATAAATATATCTCCACTCAAATTTGTAAAATTCTACGATTGTATACACAACAATAGTATAAAAAACGGACAGGCTGAATAGCTTTTCAGTCTGTCCGCTTTTTACATCTTCTTATGCTGTTTTAAAAATTACATTTTTATAACGATTCAATGCAGTATAAAGGACTAATCCAAGCACACCACATCCGACAACTTCTCCGACACCAACTGTCAACATCATAAACGGAATCGGAAGTGCTACTCCATATCCGTAACGAAGTACAAACGGAACGATTACTGTGTTAGCAATAATCGGTGGTAACGGTGCAAGGAAACGGTTTTTGTTACGAAGCTGATAAGTAAAAAATGCTCCGATCAAAGTTGCAATGCTTCCGAAAATGATATCCGGCAGGATTGCTCCTCCGAGAATGTTTCCAACAATACATCCAACGAAAAGTCCAGGAATCGCTGCCGGTGTAAATACCGGAAGGATCGTAAGTGCTTCTGCAATACGTATCTGTACTTCTCCGAATGAAAATGGTGCAAATACATAAGTAAGCACCACGTAGATTGCAGCGATCATCGCTGCCTGAGTCATAAATGCTACATTCTTGTTCTTCATATGAAATTCTCTCCTCTAGTTTTGTTTTACGAGTGGAAGGTCACGAACACTCGATTCATTTTCGCGCAGCAATGAGTCTGGCGGCCATGCTTGCATGGACATCTGACGAATGCCGCGGAAGGCACATACTGTAAGTATATGACCTTACGCCGGAAATCGGCGGAACCCTTGTAAGACCTTGTTTTTAGGGGTTTTGTAACGGGTGTTAGTATAGCATGGGATGGATGAAAAATCAAGGTAAGTACCAAAAAATTTACGACACTGGTAAACATTTCGTTCACCCCTTGCGTCCTGCTGCCAGATATGCTATATTTAAGACATAAAGAGGGAAACCGCAAGCGGCTACCCGCAAATAGTGTCAACTATTACTAATGTCAGTCGTCAACTATTCCCAGTAGTTGGCGGCTATTTTCTTTTACCCTTGAAAATCTCATAGCAAAGACCTACAAGGGCAACAATGAATATACTAAACTGAATCAGATCAGAATATGTAACCATCGTATCGCCCTCCTTTCTTTCGTCTGGAGGGTGTTTTTTATCCCTCCGTAACAGAGGGTAGCCGCCTGGCTTTGGTTTCCCTGTCTGTATCTTACCATGATGACAGCAGACAAGGCAACATGAGATTTTCAAGGGATGAACGAAATGTTTACCCTTATAATCGAGCCGACATTTTAACGTACCAGTCAAAAATGACTAAATTTTTCTCTATAAATCAGGAGCCCGGTCACCACTTTGGCGACCGGGTTCCTGATTTAAAACATAACAAAAGCGGGTGATGGGAATCGAACCCACGTATCCAGCTTGGAAGGCTGGTGTTCTACCATTGAACTACACCCGCGTGACTCTTATTATTATATTCATCATTCAACTGTTTGTCAACAATTTTTTTGTTTTTTTTATTTTTTTATTTTTCCACTTTTTCTTTCCCTTACTTCATTCTAATGTTATAATGAAGAGACTCAGTATACTGATAGGAGGGATTAAATATGAAAATTACAGAAGGCTACATGCCTTATCTTGGATACAAAACCTACTACCGTATTGCAGGCGAATGCTCCGGCAATAAAAAACCACTCATTCTGCTTCACGGAGGACCTGGTTCTACACATAACTACTTTGAAGTACTTGACCGGCTTGCTGATGAAGGTCGTGCAATTATTTCCTACGACCAGCTCGGCTGCGGTAATTCTTATGTAGAAGGACATTCAGAACTCTGGTGTTCTAAAACATGGATGAATGAACTGATCGAACTCAGAAAATATCTCGGACTTAATGAACTTCATCTTCTCGGACAGTCCTGGGGCGGAATGCTCTCAATCGAATACTTATGCGATCACAAACCAGAAGGGATCAAATCCGTTATTCTTTCCAGCACCCACCCATCTTCCAAATTGTGGGCCCATGAACAACACCGGATGATCAAATTCATGTCCCAGGAAGATCAGGACGCCATTGCCAAAGCTGAAGCAACCGGCAATTTTGACGATCCGGCATATCTCGCAGCCAATGAACGCTTTATGCTTCTTCATGCCGCCGGCGTACCAAAAGACACCGATCCTGAATGCCTGCGCCGTCCAAAAAAAATTGGAACAGACTCTTATATCACCGCGTGGGGACCAAATGAATACACGCCAATCGGAAATCTCAGCAACTATGAGTACCGTGACAAACTGAAAAATATCAAAGAACCGGCACTTATCATCAACGGAACCAACGATCTGTGCACTCCACTGGTTGCAAAGACCATGTATGACAGTATCCCGAATTCACGCTGGGAACTTTTTGATGACTGCCGTCATGCATGCTTCGTTGAAGATACCGACCGCTATTGCAGGCTTTTAAATGAATGGATGGAGCAAAACGACTAAACCTGCTCAGCGTGATTGGATATATTGTTATCTTTGACTCTTCACTTTCCATGTTTTTCTATAACCGCTCATGGGCCAGCTAAAACAAATATCACTCTCTTTTTGTATATCAAAAAGTGCAGATCCCTGTAAAAATACAAATCTGCACTTAGTTCATCATATACGCAAAAGACGCATATTCCCGACAAAATTTTTGTTCAGGCATATGCGTCTTTTTGCACTTTTTACTGCTCTCTGAAAGTGATCTCACCCGTCTCACTGTCCATAGCTTCTACAATCGCAAGTGATTCCAGCGGATATCCAAGGTTGCGGATGATTCTTCCGCCGGACTGGAATCCTTTTTCGATCACAATTCCAATTCCCTCTACAGTTGCACCTGCCTCTGTAACCAGCTGAATCAGCCCCTGCAGCGCACATCCATTCGCAAGGAAATCATCAATAATGAGCACATGATCTTCCTCTGAAAGAAATTTCTTTGCTACAATTACCTGGTTCTTGCATTTGTGGGTAAATGATTCGACTTCTGCTACATACATCTCCCCTTCCAGATTGATGCTCTGTGTCTTTTTTGCAAATACAACCGGTACATGAAAATGCTTGGCTACAATACAGGCAATCCCGATACCAGAAGCTTCGATTGTCAGGATCTTGTTGATATTCTTATCTGCAAATCTCTTCTTGAATTCCGCTCCGATCTGGTCAAATAATTCAATATCCATCTGATGATTCAGAAAACTGTCCACCTTAAGAACATTTCCCTCTTTCACGATTCCATCTTTGACAATACGTTCTTCCAAAAAGTTCATCTTACGTTCTCCTCTTCCTTTAATATTCCATGTATTTTTTTCATTGTATCAGTCTGAGCCATGAAACGCAACCCTCTGCGCTATTTTACCAGAATCTTATAATCCTTTTCAAAAATATCGCCCGGTTCCAGTTCATTCCCCCACTCCCTGTTTTCCAGAATATGGTCAAAATCTTCTCTGTCACTTCTTCCATACCATGGCTCAATGCATACGAAAGGTGCGTGTTTTTTTGCCGGAGACCAGATTCCAAAAAGCGGTGCATCAAATTCTACTTCCAGATAAACCTTTCCATCTGCATCCGCAAGACCGATCCTCTGTGCCTGATGATTTTCAATAATAAGTGCATCCTCATCAAATAAATGTTCCTCAAGCTTCAGACATTTTCCGAAAAGATTTAAGATTTTTGTCCGTGGACAAAGTGCACCTTCTTCATTCAGGATGCTGCTCGTGAGCGGTCCTTCTGTATCAAATACCAACTGACAATCCTCCTGCTTTTCTCCTTCTTTCAAAGGACAGTTAAATGCCGGATGCCCTCCGATTGAAAAATACATCTTCTTATCATTTGGATTTTCTACTTTCCACATTACTTCCACCTGACGTCCGGAGAGTCTGTATCCTACTTTCAGAATAAAATGAAATGGATATTTTTCCAAAGTACTTTCTGTATCTTTCAGTACAAACCAAATCTCTTCTTCTGTCTGGCTCTCCAGATCAAATTCCATGTCTCTTGCAAAACCATGCTGCGACAGCGTATATGTCTTTCCTTCGTATACCGACTGCTTCTGCGCATAATTTCCTACGATTGGGAAAAGAACCGGTGATGTTCTTCCCCAGAACTTTGGATCTGCCTGCCACAGATATTCCTGCTCTGTCTTATTGTCTTTTAGCGATTTCATTTCTGCGCCTGCTGAAATAACAGTCAGTGTAAGTTCTTCATTTTTCAGTTGATATGCTCCCATTTTTATGCCTCCATTCCTTTCTGTATCTACTTTTCTGCCTCTACGCCGGCAAATTGCGTATTTAACAGAATCCCGGTTAAACAAAAAGCAGGAGAAATGCTGTAAATTCAACGTTTCTCCTGCTTTTCAAACACTGCCGCAGACCGGAATCGAACCGGTACGGGTATCACTACCCACGGGATTTTAAGT
>OLQB01000865.1_pt1 | contig 23051 bp, 18 predicted proteins | sample 1672681 | NCBI WGS metagenome assembly OLQB01 (sample SAMEA3136713, study PRJEB25190) | human gut metagenome | reverse complement strand
AATAAAAAATTCTCATGATTTATAGGCAAATACTGGCGATATTTTCTTTGGAAATCTTCAATATTCATAAAGATGCCTATAAACAATTCAAAAATATAACTCTTATAGGTGATTTATCGCCATCATGTGTCATTTTCAGTTAATGTAATATAAAAATGTTCAGAAATGTCCTATAAGTTGACATAAAATGCGACTATCTATAGGTATCACGAGAAAAATATTCATGATATTTAATCCCAGACAATAAAATTATGCCTATAAACATTGAAATAAAAACAATCTTATAGGAAATGTATGTAAATATTATATCAGATTCGTGCAGTTTATGCCATATAGCAAACTCGTCATCAATGACACACCGCCGCCCACCGCACCCCTGCAATATAACATTGACACACCTCCCCAGCCGGGATTAAAATTATTCTTTAGATAAAGCCTGCTAAAGAGGCGTTCATAATGTAGTGTTATACAGGGAGGAATTGATGACAATAAAGAATGAAACAGCATTCACAAAGGAATGTATGGAAGGTGCCATGCGTGCCAGTAATTTTGATAACAGCAGATATAAGACCTTTAAGCTGATTTACAATATGTTTGGACTTATATTCGGAATGATGATGATAAGAGAGCTTGTTCTTAAGATGACAGGAAATGAGCAGGCTGATACATTTATGATAGTGCTGTTTGGTTTAGTGGCGGTAGTATTTCTGTATATAGGAATGATTGGAATGGATAAGAGCAATAAGAAGAAATTCCATAATATATATGGAAAGATGGTAGGAATTAAATTCACATATGAGATAGATGCAGAGAATATTATTATTACAGATGAAGAAAACGACAGTGACACATTCAGTTGGAATGAAGTTGTAAAATGGAATCAGGATCCTGATAATATATATCTGTTTGTTGGGGATGATAACTGCCTGGTTGTAAGCAAGAAAGGGTTTACCCAGGAAAGCGCAGATGATCTGAGACAGCTTGCTGATGCTGTAATTGGTATGAGAAATGTGACAGGAAACAGCCAGCAGTAAATTGACAAACACTATTAGTAGCAGATATAATATCTTCATCTGCGTTTAGCTATGCGGGAAATAATCAGGAGGAGGAAAGCCATGAACAATCAGGAAATGATGGAACTTTCAACAGTAGATAAGAGCGATTTTGAGGAACTTGTAAAAGAGTGTACAGCCTCAGGTATAATCGATCAGAATCTGTATACAGAGTATGATGTAAAGAGAGGTCTTCGTGACAGCAATGGTAACGGCGTACTTACAGGTCTCACAGAGATATCAGATGTATTAGGTAACCAGAGTGTTCACGGAAGAAAGATACCTGTAGACGGAGAATTATATTTTCAGGGATATAATGTTGAGGAGCTTATCAAGAGAAGCAGCCTTGACAGATTCAGATTTGAGGAAGCAACATATCTTCTGTTATTCGGAGTACTTCCAGACAAGGATCAGTTAGACAGATTCATAAGAATCTTAACAGATCTTCAGGAACTTTCTGGAGCATTCATCAGAGATGTTATTATGAAAGCTACAAGTACTAATCTTATGAATTCGCTTATGAAGAGTATCTTAAGTCTTTATTCATATGATGAGAAGCCGGATGATATTTCAATTCCTAATGTATTAAGACAGAGTCTTCAGCTTATAGCTAAGATGCCTCTTCTTTCAGTATATGCTTATCAGTCATACAGACATTTTAAGCTTGATGGAACACTTATGATAAAGAATCCTAAGAAAGGTTATTCAACAGCCGAGAATATCCTCTATATGTTAAGAGATGACGGAGACTTTACAGAACTTGAAGCAAAGGTACTTGATATTTGTCTTGTTCTTCATGCAGAGCATGGTGGTGGTAATAACTCAACATTTACAACTCATGTTGTTACTTCATCAGGAACAGATACATATTCAGCAATAGCTTCATCAATCGCATCCCTTAAAGGACCTAAGCATGGTGGTGCTAACTTAAAGGTTCAGGAAATGTTTACAGATATTAAGGCACATTGCAGCGATTGGGACAATAAAGATGAGATATGTACATATCTTAACAAGATCCTTGACAAAGAAGCATTTGACCATGCAGGACTTATCTATGGTATGGGTCATGCGGTATATACTAACTCAGATCCTAGAGCAGTTATTCTTAAGAAATTTGCAAAGCAGCTTTCAGAAGAGAAGGGAATGCAGAAAGAATTTGCATTATATGAGCTTGTTGAAAGCGAGGCAGGACAGCTTATCATGAACAAGAGAAAGATGTTTAAGCCAGTCTGTGCCAATGTCGATTTCTATAGTGGATTTGTATACACAATGCTTGGTATTCCAGAAGAAATGTTTACACCAATGTTTGCAACTTCTAGAATTTCAGGCTGGTGTGCACACAGACTTGAGGAACTTGTTAATGCAGGAAAGATTATCCGTCCTGCATACAAATATGTTGGACATCACAGACCATATGTTGATATGGACGAGAGATAATTACGTTTAATGGAGTAGTAAAATTATGTCACAGTACAAGGTTAAGAAGCTGGACCACCCGATTCACTGTACAGTTGAAGTGCCTGGTTCAAAGAGTATTACTAACAGAGCGCTGCTTATGGCAGCTTTATCACAGGGCGAATGTACCCTTAAAGGAGTTTTGTTCAGTGACGATTCGAGACATTTTCTTTTAAGTCTTATCGCACTTGGATATATTATCGAAGTAAACGAAGTTGAACGATATGTTATCATTCATGGACATGGAAGAGATATTCCTAAGAAGAGAGCAACAATCAATGTGGGAAGTGCCGGAACAGCGGCAAGATTCCTTACAGCCATGCTTGCATTATCAGATGGTGAGTACACAATTGAAGCTTCTGAACAGATGAAGAAAAGACCAATGCTTCCGCTTTTTGAAGCATTACAGAGCATGGGAGCAGAGATAGAGTTCCTTGAGAAAGACGGACATCTTCCGGTTAATGTAAAGGGTGCCGCATATGGTGGAAAGAAACCACAGAATCATGTATCAATAAGTATAAGTGAAAGTACACAGTTCTTAAGCGCACTTATGATGACATCTCCGATGCTTGAAGAAGGAATACATGTTCATATTACAAGTGATAAAACAGAAGGCTCATATGTGCGTATAACAGCTAAGATGATGGAACAGTTTGGCTGTGCGGTAGACCATAAAGGGGCAGAATATGTAGTTCCTGCGGGCTCAGGTTACTATCCACAGACATATTATATCGAACCGGATGTCTCAGCAGCCTGCTACTTCTATGCAGCAGCAGCACTTACAGGCGGAACAGCTATCGTTAAGGGAGTACATTCTAACTCAATGCAGGGTGACCTTAAGTTCATAGATGTGCTTAAACAGATGGGCTGTGCTGTGACAGAGGAACGTGAGGGGATATGTGTCAGTGGACCTAAGGATGGAGAATATTGCGGTGTTGATGTTGATATGAATGATTTCTCAGACCAGTCAATGACACTTGCGGCTATTGCTCCATTTGCAAAGACTACTACAGTTATCAAGAATATTGAACATATACGATTACAGGAATCAGACAGAATTGAGGCTATGGTCAACGAGCTTAACAATCTTGGCGTTGATGTCAAAGAGGGAAGAGACCGTATAGAGATATCTCCAGCCAATGTTAAGCCGGGTGTTGTTGACACATATAATGACCACAGAATGGCAATGTCATTTGCATTAATCGGACTGCGTGTTGATGGCATAATAATAGATAATTACGAGTGCTGTTGTAAGACATTTGAGAACTATTTTGAAGTACTTGAAAAGGCATGTGCACAATGAAAATACTTTTATACAGATGGAAGGTGTTCAATCAGGATGATGTAAAGTCTGCGATTGAATATTTCGGACATGAAGTACATGATTACACAGAAACAGTAATAGACAAGGATGATGAGACCGGCTTTAAGCTCCGTGACTATGCGGAGCTTAGGCAGGTCTTTTCTGCATACGACTGTGTTTTTTCACTTAATTATTTTCCACATGTATCGGATTTATGTGAAGAGCTTGGAAAAAAATATATTGCATGGACGGTAGATAGTCCGCTTATATCACTGTATCATCAATCTTTATTTAATAAATGTAACTATATATTTATATTTGACAGATTTTATTGTGAGGAACTAAAAAATCTTGGGGCAGAACATGTGTGGTATCTTCCGCTTGCTGTAAACTGTTCCCGTGTTGGTAAGATAACAGGTTCGCTTACTGCTGATGAACGGAACAAATGGCACAGTGAAGTATCATTTGTCGGAGGAATGTATCACAGGAATTCTTATGATGAAATAAAGGATAGGCTGCCGGAATATTTAAGAGGGTATTTTGATGCGGCAATGGCAGCACAGATGGAAATCTATGGTGACAGCATATTTGATAAAGTGCTTACAGTTGATATACTTGAAAAGTTATGTGAGCTTATAGATTTTAAGCAGGATGAAAGAGCATTTTCAGATATTGCACTTGTGTTTTCATCAACATTTTTAGGTTTCAAACTTGCTAATATAGAGAGGGTGCAGATACTTAACAAGCTTGCAAAACATTTTCCAACAGACCTCTATACGGATGATCCGGATAAGGAGCTTATAGGAGTTAATCTTAAGGGTGCAGTTAATTATATGACAGATATGCCTAAGGTGTTTAATTGCAGCAGGATTAATATTAATCCTGTAATGCGCAATATCCGTACGGGAATTCCGCTTCGGGCGTGGGATATTGTCGGTGCAGGCGGATTTCTTATGACCAGTTTTCAGCTTGAATATATGGATTTTTTCGAGAAGGGAAAAGATTATGTGTATTACGAAAGCCATGATGACCTGTTAAGAAAGACAGAATATTATCTTAATCATGAGGATGAGCGTGCGCAGATTGCAAGAAACGGACATGAAAAAGCAGTGAAGTTTCATTCATATGAAAAGAGAATGGAGTTCATACTTGATAAATGTGGTATGTTAAAGCACTAAAGTTCAATTTTAGCAGTTTACTATATTGAAATGTGCATATATGACCATTGTTGAAAATAAATATATATGGTATTATAAAAAAGGTTAAGACAACAACCATACAATATTTTAACTTTTACTTTCAGGAGGGAAAAGAAATGAGTTTTTGCAAGTATTGCGGAAGACAGTTACAGGACGGAGAAGTCTGTACATGTCAGCAGGCACAACAGTCAGCCGGAGCAGCACAGCCTCAGCAGGAATTTAACCAGCAGGCAGCGCAGCAGACATTCCAGCAGGGAGCAGGTCAGCAGACATATCAGCAGACACAGCAGGGATTTAATCAGCAGCAGGCTTCACAGCAGATGGATGCAGTGAAGAAGGCAGGAGCTAATGCAGCCCTTGATTATGTTAATGTATTGAAGGGATTGTTTACATCACCGGTAGAAACGGTATCAGCATTTGTTGCTAAAGCTAATGTTATTATGATTGCAATACTTATTGGTGGTCAGGCAATTATTAACATGCTTACAAGATTATTTGATATGTTAATTGCTAACAGTAAGGCAAAGGTTACAACAGGAAGTAAAGAGCTTGACAGCTTACTTTCATCTTACTACAGCTCATATACTAATACCAAGCCATATCCAGCAGGCTCAATATTCAAGAACATGCTTCTTGAGATTCTTCTGGTAGCAGTAGCGGCAGCTGTAATTGCACTTGTAGTTATGCTTCTTGCAAAGGCATTTAACAAGGCTAATGTTACATATATGCAGGGCCTTGCAGTATATGCCATTACAGCAGTACTTGGTATACCAGCAGAGTTACTCAGCTGGGTAACAGGTCTTACATCAGTAGGATTCATTGACAGAATATCTTCATGTGTAACAGTATTTTCTAATGTAGCAGGATATGCATTTGTATACATAGCAATCCGTGCTTTATGCAAGGATGAGAAGAAGATACCTCTTATAATGGCAATCTCATATGTTGCAGTTAATTTCCTTACATGGGTATTAAGACTTATGTTCTAATTAACAATTTGATAATTGATTATAATTAATGATTCCCGGCAGACCGGAAGTGTGAATACACAATGGTCTGTCGGGAATTTTTTATTATTTTTCAACTTTTTACAAATGTATTTCGTATATAAGTGTAAGAGAACTTATATCAAGGAGGTACTTATGGGGAGAAGAAAATGTTTAATTATTCCGGTCCTTATGGCAGGAATATTATTAATGGGAGGCTGCAGCAGACAGAGCATTGAAGATGTGAAGCGTTTTCAGGAGACAAGCACAGCCGTAGAGAATCAGACCAATCAGACAGGAATTATTCAGGAGAACGAATCACGTGAGAACAAAGTTGATAATGTGTTTGCGGGAATGGTTTCAAATAGTCCTAAATATGCTGAAAGATATTCAGATGTTGATATGGAGATTTATACAGGGAAACTGGTTACCAAATTTACATACAGTATAGGTGAAACAGCCATTGCTGAAAATGTTGATGAGTTATCCAAGCTGATGAGCGAGGAGGACATAGCTGAATATATAAAATATGATACTGAAACACCAGAAAAATTCAGTGCATATGACAAGATGATTAATGAAGATGGAACATTTGCAAATGATAGAAAAGGTATCAAGCAGGTTGCCCTGCTGATGAAGTTAAAGATTACTAATAATGGTGATGAAGATTTTCAGTTTCTGTCGAACGGATTCCGTTTGTATTGCTTTAGATATAACGAACAGGACGATGCAACATATTATTCAACCATAGAAAGCAGACAATCATATCTTAATATCCATGATGACCATGAAATATTCAGACATCATCTTACAATTAAGCCGGGAGAAACTAAAGAGGTTGTTGCAATGGAGGTCATTCCTTATGAATTTGTTACTTCTTACACAAGAACAACTGCTAATGTTGGAGGTCAATATATAGATACATATAAGGATATAACAACAGATGGTCTTACTATAGATTCGTTGTATACATGCTACAGTACAACTGATAAAGCATTTCCTGTTGGTTCTCCGATAGTAAAGCTTGATATAGACAAGTAGCCGGGAGGAAAAAAGTATGAAGGTGATGATTAAGACAGAGCTCGAAAGAGCATTTAAAAGCTGGAGTCTGTGGCTGGCTCTTATAATTGGGATGGGGTTAAGCATAGCACAGATTATAACCAGGATTATACCGGCAGCCATGAATCCGCTGATGGGATATATGCCTGATAATGCCACACTTATGCCGATAAGTGCATTTCAGGTGTGGATAGGTAATGGAGTATCATTTGAATACAGTCTGTTTATAAGGCTGATTCCGATACTGGCGGCTATGCCGTATGCAGTTACATATCTGTCAGATATTAAAAGTGGAATTATTAAGAATTATGTAACGAGAACAGCTAAGTTTAATTATCTTGCTGCCAAATATATTGCAGTGTTTGTGACGGGAGGTGTGGTAGTGGTTATGCCATTGCTTATTAATTACCTGACTGCGATAACTATTCTTCCATCACTTGTGTGGCCGGTTGGTGTATTTGCAAGTTCTCCAAAAAGCATATGGTCGGCAATATTCTATACACATCCACACGTTTATATGATTATGTATATGATTCTGCTTTTTGTGTGCGGAGGCCTTATGGCAACAATAGCACTTATTGTATCTAATATAGTTAATAACAGATTTGTGGCTATTCTTGCACCATATATTATTACTGAATTTGCAAATGCGATACTGCGCATGTCTGATAAGAAATGGCTGAGAGGTATTGCACCGACAAAGCTTTTTAATATGGCACAGACCAATACAGGAGCATCGTTCATAGTGTATATAGCAGTATTACTAATACTTGGAGTTGTTGTGTATTTTATAGGAGGGCTTAAGCATGAAACATACTAAAGGCAGATTCAGCATAAGAAAGCACCCGTTTATAATTACATTTATAATAATGGCAGTAATTGTTGTAGTAGTTGCAGTTGGATATATAGATGTGAATCACAGATTTCCAGAGCCGGAAGAAGAAATTGTAGAGAAGGATGAATGGGTACAGTATTCTGATGGGATAAAGATTAAGGTTACAGGAATTGATTACTGCACTGAACGGGAAGTTAATGAAAAATACAGCGCCAGTGTTAAGGAACTGGGCAGGTTTAATTATATAGTTTTAAAGGTTAAAGTTCAGAATGAGTCACAGGATAAGTTTAATATGTTCAGTATTGTGACAGACTCTAATCTTGTTATATACCCGGATGGATATGAAAATCAGGGAATGGTATGTGAAGATAATGTATCTGTTGATAAAGGCGAGGTCAAAGACTTTACACTGGCATATGTCATTAGTAAAAATTATCTGAGTGAAAAGAAGCTGGATAAGCTCCTTCATGAAGATATATATCTGTGTTTTAAGGCTTATCCAGTAAGACAGGCGATTGTAATCAGGGGTATAGATGGATGAAGAAATTAAAATTATTATTTAATGTAAGCGAGGCTGCACTTACGGCGGCTGTGTTTGTGTTAGTAACAGCGCTTGTACCGATGGATATAATTCTAAAACTTGTGAGTCAGTCCGTTATTAATGGAAATCCGTGCCTGTATGATGCACTTATCAGTGTGAATGTAAGTACAATGTGGAGATATGTTGTTCCATTTGTATTGTTTTATGTTCTTTATATTCAGAAATATGATTTGAACAGTGCAATAGTTATAAGAAGAAAGAATGTAAGAAATGTGTGGATTAATTCACAGATTAATATGGTTGTGGCAGCAGGATTTTTCTCTGCGTATATTACGGTGGTAACTTTAACAGCCGGGTATCTGATGACAGGAAAAGTATATAATTGGGATGAAAAATTCAGCAAGGCATTCATGGCAACAGGAGATATAGTACAGAACCGCCCATCACTGTGGCTTTTTATAATTGCATTTGTTATAGAAGCATTTGCAATACTGTATGTATCAGGCACGCTTATGATGATTATGTGGTGGCTTACTAATAACCAGTGGGCAGGTTTCCTTGCTGCCCTGGCTGTGAGCAGCTTTGAGAACATGGCGTATATGGGATTTCTTACATATTATTACAAGTTAAGAGGCAATATCTATATGAACGGTGTGCAGATATGGCGGAATATATTGTATCCGCTGATACTGTGTCTGGCTGTGTCACTGGTAACAACTGTTATTATCAGAAGAAAGGACTTTTTCAGATGAAAAATGTGATTTTTCAGATAAAATATGATTTCATTAATGGAATAGTGCATCAGTGGAAGAAATTTCTTCTGATTGCAGTGGTATATGCTGTTCTTATAACAGACTTTCTTGTGCGCTGTAAGACAAAACATTTTATGGGACAATACACATCATCGGATATCATATTATATATCTTTCGCGGGATGCGCTGGATTGTGGATGTACAGACAGATATTAATATTCCGACAGCATACATACTTCCTAATATTCTTATTGGCTTTGCAATAGGTAACTATCCATTCAAGGATATTAACGGTTATGGCGGAATGGTGCTTATGAGAGCAGGTAAGAAGCTGGTATGGTGGTTATCCAAATGTATATGGGCAGTGTTTACTGCATGTATCTGTTATGGAATCTTAATACTTGAGATAGCCGGTGTTTCGCTGGCAGGCGGAAGACTGAGCCTGCAGGTCAATAAACAGGTGTGTATCAGTATAGACGGTTACGACAAAACACTGATAAAGAATAATCCGAATCTTACAAGACTTACAGTGTATATGATTATTGTGGGGCTTCTCACAACAATTGCAATATGCCTTGTGCAGATATGCGTTTCACAGATTATGGGACCGATTATCGGGTACATTGCTGTCGTAGTTATACTGATTATGGGAGTATTTTTCAGGTCATTCCTGTTTATAGGTAACGGCTTCATGGCGTTAAGAAATATTATGTATACACCTGAAGGCGGGAGCCTTACGCTGACGGTTATTGCAGATATTGTGCTGATAGTCGTTTCTGTAATTGCAGGATATATTTCGTTTAGGCAAATGGATATATTAAAGAAAAGTGATTGGAGGGTGTAATTATGGTAATAAAGCTTACAAATGTTTCAAAGGTTATAAAGAAGGCAAAGGTTCTTGATAATGTTAATCTGGAACTTACAAGCGGTAAAGTGTATGGCTTAAAGGGAAAGAATGGCTCAGGAAAGACAATGCTTATGAGGGTTATATGCGGTCTTATATCAGCAACAGAGGGAACTGTTGAGATAGACGGCAAGATTCTTGGAAAGAATATGACATTTCCGGACAGTGTCGGAGTGCTAATAGAGAATCCCGCATTTATCGGTAATTATACAGGTTTTAAGAATCTTAAGGTGCTTGCTTCAATCCAGAACAGAGTTGATGATGAACATATAAGAGAGGTAATACATCAGGTAGGTCTTGACCCTGATGATAAGAGAACTTACAGAAAATATTCTCTTGGTATGAAGCAGAAGCTGGGAATTGCTGCAGCCTACATGGAGAATCCTGACCTTATCATACTTGATGAGCCTATCAACGCACTTGATGAAGCCGGAGCAAAGCAGGTTCATGAGATACTTGAGGAACAGAAGAAAAGAGGTGCGCTTATCATAATTGCATGCCACGATAAGGAAGAACTTGAGATGCTCTCTGACGAGATAATTGAGATTAGTGAAGGAAGAATCATAGAAAAGTAGAGGAAAAGGGCGGTCATACAGGTAAGTGTGATCGCCCTTTGATATCTAAATGCTTAATTTGCCGCTGAATACACCATCGTATTCAGTAAAATAACTCTCTTCAATCTTTCTCATCATAACAGTAACATAATCATCAATATAGCTTAATGATATGTACATATTGCCTACAGAACTGTCAATAATCTGCACTTTGATAAGAAGATTATTGTCAGCTCTGAAAGCTGCGCTTGCACCACATTTGAAATTATAATCAGGGAAGTTCTGAAAAACATTCTTTCCGAGTCCGAAATGCAGCTCGTGATTTCCTGTTGCATTAGTATAGAAAAATGTTCCTTCATCCCCGTTAAATGTAAGCTTTATGTCTGTTACACCACATGGATTATCGTCAAATTCATAGCTCTTTCCGTTGATTTTGCTTACAAGGTCTGAACTATATTCGCCCGGCTGCACAAGAAGCTGGCGTGAATTCTCGAACTTCTGGAATTCTTCATAATCACTATTATCACTATTATCAGTACATGCATCAATATGGCTGTATACTTCCTCGTAAAATGCATCATATATCAGCTGTACTCCACCCTGACGACCTTGTACATCAGCAGTGGTGACAAGAATAACATCTTTGTCAGGGTAATATATGGCAAGCTGCCCTCCCATGCCAAAAAATGCATAACCATTGTGAGTTGTCATCCAGAACTGGTAGCCATAGCCTTGCATCTCTTCCCATGTGCCTGATTTTCCATAAGGGTCACTCTGCTTAACAGTTGCTTCCTTAAGATATCCGGAAGGGAGTAACTGCTTCCCGCCAAGTTTACCATTCTGGGATACAACATACATAACCTTAAGGATATCCTGCGGTGTTGCACACATTCCTGAACCGCCCATGCTTACTTTGCCATCAGGAGATTTTAATATAAATGCTTCTTTAGAAAATCCTAATTCGTCTAAGAACTTTGTTCTCAGATAATCAAGAAGTTCCATACCAGTGAGCTTTTCAACAAGTGCACCTAATGTATGCGTTGAAGCTGTATCATAAGAGAAATTAGTTCCTGGAACGTGGTCGGGTGTAACAGTAAAGAAAGAACCTACCCAGTCAGGAGAGCCTCCGATTTTGTATGCATTTTTATCGTGACATGTTCTCATTGTGAGCATCTGCCTTATTGTGAGCATCTGCATATATGGGTGCACGCCTGTTTCTGGCTGCTTTTCAGGAAAATAATCTGCAATATGGTCATCAAGTGAGATTCTCCCTTCATCTGCAAGCAGTCCGATGGCAAGTGAAACGAAAGATTTGGTGACAGAAAACATTCTGTGGAGAGTGTCTCTTGTGTATGGTGCATAGTAGCTTTCCATACATATCTTACCGTGTCGCATGACAATTATGCTGTGCATAGGAATGTTGTTATATTCAAGCTTTCTGGCAAAGCTGATAAGTCCTGTGGAAGATATTCCTACATCTTCTGGTATTACCTTTTCAAAGTCTAACATTGTTGTCCTCCAAGATAGTTGTAGTGATTAAACACAATAATTGTTTCCATTATAGTCCTTTTGTGTGTATACTGTAAATCAAAAAATAAGAATCTTTAAATTAAATCCAATATAGTATATACTTAATGTAAATATGCCAGAGGGCATGAAGGAGAAGGAAATGATAGATTTATTACTTAAGAGGTTCATAAAAGATTATGATAAGACGAAGAACCCTGAAGTCCGTACAAGATATGGTGTGTTTGCCGGGATTGTGGGAATAATCAGTAATCTTATACTGTTTTTAGCAAAGATACTTGCAGGAGTGCTTACGGCATCAGTTTCAATTATGGCGGATGCAGTCAATAACCTATCGGATGCAGGATCTTCAATTGTTACACTTATAGGTTTTAAGCTTGCAGGAAAGCCGGCTGATTATGAACATCCGTATGGTCATGGAAGAATCGAATATATATCAGGCTTCATAGTATCAGGAGCAATTATAATTATGGGCTTTGAACTGCTGACAACATCATTCAGGAAAATACTTCATCCTACTCCGCTTGAGGTATCTGTGTCATCTCTTATAATACTTGTATTATCAATTCTTATGAAAATGTGGATGGCTAAATTCAACAAATATCTTGGCAATAAGGTGGATTCTGCTGCAATGAAGGCTACAGCAACAGACAGCTTATCAGACTGCGTTGCAACATCAGTAGTCCTTATAGGAGTGCTTCTTACACTGTTTTCTGATATTAATATAGATGGAATAGCAGGAGTTGTTGTTGCAGTATTTGTAATATTAGCTGGTTTCGGTGCGGCGAAAGATACATTGCAGCCACTTCTTGGTCAGCCACCAACTAAAGAATTTGTACAGGAACTTGAGAATATTGTTCTTCAGGATAAGCACATAATTGGGGTTCACGACCTGATTGTGCATAATTACGGTCCAGGCAGAGTATATGCATCGCTTCATGCAGAGGTTCCGGCTAATATGGACATGATGGAAGCACATGATTATATAGACATGGCTGAAAGAAGAGTTGAAAAGCGCATGAAATGCTTTATAAGCATACATATGGATCCGGTAGTTACAGATGATGAGGTGATAAATCATTTGCGAAATATGACTACTGAGGTTGTAAAGTCAGTAGGTGAGGAACTGGATATACATGATTTCAGGACTGTTAAAGGCCCATATATAACGAATCTTATATTCGATGTGCTTGTTCCTTATAATTATCATCTTTCAGACGATGAGATAAAGAAACAGATTCAGAAAAAAATCACGGAGAAGCAGAGGGAATGCCGCGCCGTGATTAAGATTGATAAAAGTTATACAGGCTGATTAAATCCAGCCGCCATCAAGAGTTATTATCTGACCGGTAAGATAACTGTTCATTCCGGAAAGAGATTTAACAAGTTTAGCGACTTCCTGCGGGCTTCCAAAACGGCCTGCAGGAATTTCTTCGGCAAGGGAAGCCTTGTCATCATCTGAGAGATGACCGTTCATCTCTGTGTCAATAGCTCCGCAGGCAACAGCGTTGACCTGAATACCACTTGGAGCGAGTTCCTTTGCAAGTGCTTTTGTAAATGAGTTGACTGCCCCCTTTGTTGCTGAATATGCAACCTCACAGCTTGCACCATACAGTCCCCACACAGAAGATATATTAATAATTTTGCCACAGTGTCGCTTCATCATGTCTTTAACAGCAAAATGGCAACAGTTAAACACAGAATCTAAGTTAGTGTTACATATCCTGTGCCACTCATTTTCGCCCATATCCTGGAAAAGTCCGACAACAGATATTCCGGCATTGTTGATAAGCACATCAACCTGACCGAAACGCTGAAGGCACATGTCAAACATTTTCTGTACATCACTGTAATTTCCCATATCGCCTATAAATGTTTCACAGACACTGCCTTTTTCCTCAATAATGGATTTGACTTCATTTAGTTTATCCACATTATTCACACAGTTGATAACAATATTAGTGTCTTTTCCGGCAAGTTCTATTGCAATTGCTTTTCCGATTCCACGGGAAGCACCAGTTATAACTATAGTTTTTTTCATGATAATATGCCTCGCTTAATAAAATGTAATTTCAATAATATCGTTATTATAATACAGGAAAATACTGGATATTTCTATAAAAAAATTAAAAACAAATATTGACAAAAACTTCCTTGTGCATACTAACCAAAAAGAAATTCAGATTGTATTTATTTCAATAATTGCTTGACAGGATTTGAAAATGCTCAGAAAAGTTTTCCACATTTTTAAAACCTGATTTTATCTAAAATACGACTTATCAACCAAGTTATCCACATTATCCACAATTATCCACAATATTTTGTTATTAATTTAGTATACCTGGAACAGAATAAATGTTTTGTGAATATTTGCAAAAAATCAGAAAACTTACTTATGACACTTGACATATTTGCATAAAATAATTAAAGGACATACTTGTTAATTTACAAATATATGATATAATACTTACATAAAATAAGTATACAGAAATGTATCTTAGGTCGTGTTAGCTGCATGTGTATATATTCTTTCGACACATGTGGTGATTTAAGAAGGAAGAATGTCTGATAGATTTTATAAAGAGAAGGTTGGAAAGGAATTACGATCAGATTCTTACCTCTGCCCACGATTATAAAACACGTAAAGGAGTTGGACATCATGAGATTTATAATTACAGGAAGAAATATTGATATAACAGAGGGATTAAAGTCAGCAGTAGAGGAGAAGCTTGGAAAGCTTGACAGATTCTTTGCACCAGAGACGGAAGTTAATGTAACTTTGAGTGTAGAAAAAGAAAGACAGAAGATTGAGGTAACTATTCCAGTTAAGGGTAACATCATAAGAAGCGAGCAGGTAAGCAGCGATATGTATGTTTCAATTGATCTTGTCGAAGAAGTTATCGAGCGTCAGTTAAAGAAGTATAAGAATAAGATTGTTGACAAGCAGCAGAACGCAGCAGCATTTGCACAGGAATTTGTAGAGAAAGATTATGATGACGATGAGGTTAAGATTATCAGAACCAAGAGATTCGGAATCAAGCCAATGGATCCTGAAGAAGCATGTGTTCAGATGGAGCTTCTTGGACATAATTTCTATGTGTTCTTTAATTCAGAGACAGAGGAAGTTAATGTTGTTTACAAGAGAAAAGGTAACACATATGGTTTGATTGAACCAGAACTTGATTAGTATGCTTTTTTACGTCATATAGGTTTATCCTCTTTTTCAGAGTACCGTCTGCCGGTTAGTGCCGGTAGGCGGTATTTCTCTGTATGTATAAGAAATCTATTTATAAAATTTTAATGGTTTAACTTTACTTGATAGAATATCTAAATAGTGGTACAATTACAACACAAATAGGCTTTTATAAGGAGATATATAAAGTAATGGGATTAGCTCAGAAATTATTTGGAACACACAGCGAACATGAATTGAAAAGAATATATCCAATTGCTGATAAGATTGAGAGTTACAGAGAATCTTATGGCAGGTTAAGCGACGAAGAACTTAAAGGAAAGACTAAGGAGTTTAAGGACAGATTAGCTAAGGGAGAGACTCTTGATGATATTCTACCAGAAGCATTTGCAACTGTAAGAGAAGCAGCAAGAAGAGTGCTTGGCATGGAACATTATCGTGTTCAGCTTATCGGAGGAATTATTCTTCATCAGGGAAGAATTGCCGAGATGAAGACTGGTGAAGGTAAGACACTTGTGTGTACACTTCCAGCATATCTTAATGCACTTACTGAAGAGGGCGTAATCGTAGTTACTGTTAATGATTACCTTGCTAAGCGAGATGCTGAGCAGATGGGTATGATACATGAATTCTTAGGCCTTAAGGTTGGCGTTGTATTACACGACTCAACAAGAGAAGAGAGACAGGCTGCATATGGAAGTGATATTACATATGTAACGAACAACGAACTTGGTTTTGATTATCTTCGTGATAACATGGCTATATATAAGAGTGAACTTGTATTAAGAAATCTAAAGTACTGTATTATAGATGAGGTCGATTCTGTTCTTATTGATGAGGCACGTACACCTCTTATTATCTCAGGACAGAGCGGAAAATCTACTAAATTATATGAACTCTGTGATATACTTGCAAGGCAATTACAGCGAGGCGAATATAAGGGTGAGAGAACTAAGATGCAGGCAATCATGAACGAGGAAGTTGAAGAAGATGGAGACTTCATCGTTAATGAGAAGGATAAGGTAGTTAACCTTACTGAACAGGGTATTCACAAGGTTGAGCAGTTCTTCCATATAGATAATTATGCGGATCCTGAGAATCTTGAAATTCAGCATAATGTTACACTTGCACTTCGCGCTCATAATCTTATGTTCAGGGATAAGGATTATGTTGTTAAAGATGATGAGGTACTTATAGTAGATGAATTTACAGGCCGTATTATGCCAGGACGTCGTTATTCAGATGGTCTTCATCAGGCGATAGAAGCCAAAGAGCATGTTAAGGTTAAGAGAGAGAGTAAGACTCTTGCAACTATTACATTCCAGAACTTCTTTAATAAGTTTGAGAAGAAGGCTGGTATGACAGGTACAGCTCTTACAGAAGAGAAGGAATTCCGTGAAATCTATAACATGGACGTTGTTGAAGTGCCAACTAACAAGCCTGTTATAAGAGTTGATTATAATGACGCTGTATTTAAGACTAAGAAAGGCAAATTTAATGCTGTTGTACAGTCTGTTATTGAATCTCATGAAAAAGGACAGCCTGTTCTTGTCGGTACAATAACAATTGAGACGTCTGAGCTTCTTAGTGAGATGTTAAGAAAGAAGGGCATACCTCATAATGTACTTAATGCGAAGTATCATGAGTTAGAGGCACAGATAGTATCAGAGGCAGGACGTCATGGTGCAGTTACTATTGCTACTAACATGGCTGGTCGAGGAACTGATATTAAGCTTGATGATGAGGCTGTTGCTGCAGGTGGTCTTAAGATTATTGGTACAGAAAGACATGAAAGCCGTCGTATTGATAACCAGTTACGTGGACGTTCTGGACGACAGGGAGATCCTGGTGAATCAAGATTCTACATTTCTCTTGAAGATGATCTTATGAGGCTGTTTGCACAGGAAAGACTTATGAATATATTCAACAGTCTTGGGGTATCTGAGGATGAGCAGATTGAGCATAAGATGTTAAGCAAGGCTATAGAGACAGCTCAGAAGAAGATTGAGACTAATAACTTTGGTATCAGAAGCCATCTTCTTGAATATGATCAGGTTATGAATGAGCAGAGAGAGATTATGTACGCAGAACGTAGAAGAGTTCTTGATGGAGAAAGCATGCGTAATTCTATCATGAAGATGATAACTGATTATGTAGAGAATGTAGTTAACCGCTGTGTAAGTGAAGATAAAGATGCTAACGAATGGGATTATGATGAGATTAATGAGCTTCTTCTTCCAACTATTCCTATTGAGAGAGTGGAATACAGAGAGAATATTAAGAATAAGAATGAATTAATACATGATCTTAAGGAAAAGGCTGTTAAACTCTATGAGGATAAAGAGGCACTCTTCCCAGAGGCTGAGCAGATAAGAGAAATCGAGCGAGTAATCCTTCTCAAGGTAATTGACAGAAAGTGGATGGATCATATCGATGATATGGATCAGTTAAAGCAGGGTATCGGTCTTCAGGCACTTGGACAGAGAGATCCTGTTGTCCAGTATAAGATGATGGGTTATGACATGTTTGATGAGATGACTGCAGGAATTACAGAGGATACCGTAAGACTTCTTATGCATATTCAGGTTGAGCAGAAGGTTGAAAGAGAACAGGTTGCCAAGGTAACAGGTACTAATAAGGACGAAGGACCATCTGTTAAGGGACCAGCGAGAAGAACAGAGAAGAAGATATATCCTAATGATCCATGCCCATGCGGAAGTGGCAAGAAATATAAGAATTGCTGCGGAAGAAAGGCATAAGTTTATAAGAGACATCAGGGCGCGGAATGCTTGAAATATCAGCGTCCGCGCCTATTATTTTGGAGGACATATGGTAGAGTTAGACCAGTTTAGATACAGAATTTCAGGATACGATAAGCCTATGACTCAGATTAAGAATTCTCTGGATCTTGACAATAAGCAGAAAAGGATTGAAGAATTAGAGGCTGATATGGAATCTCCGGGATTCTGGGATAATCCGGATAAATCACAGAATGCAATGAAAGAGCTTAAAGGCTTAAAGGATGCATTTGAAAGATACAATGAGCTAGAAACAGGACTTGATGATGTTAAGACACTTATTGAGATGGCAGAGGAATCTAATGATCAGTCGCTTATTCCAGAGATAGAAGAAGAGATAACGGGTCTTGAAGACAAGATGGAAAGTTTAAGGATTGAGACATTGCTTTCTGGAGAACATGATGCATGTGATGCCATTCTTACACTTCATGCAGGAGCAGGTGGAACAGAAAGCTGTGACTGGTGTCAGATGCTTTTCAGAATGTATACAAGATGGGCGGAAAGTCACGGATATACAACAGAAACACTTGATTATCTTGAAGGTGAAGAAGCAGGAATTAAGTCGGTTACTATAGAGATAAGAGGAGAGAATGCATATGGACATCTGAAATCTGAACATGGTGTTCACAGACTTGTAAGAATATCTCCATTCAATGCGGCAGGTAAGAGACAGACTTCTTTCGTATCATGTGACGTAATGCCTGATATTAATCAGGATATAGATATTGAGATTAATGATGATGATTTAAGAATTGATACATATCGTTCAAGTGGTGCAGGTGGACAGCACATTAATAAAACGTCATCAGCAATCAGAATTACACATCTTCCAACAGGAATTGTTGTACAGTGTCAGAATGAAAGATCTCAGCACCAGAATAAAGATAAAGCTATGCAGATGTTAAAGGCTAAGCTCTATCTTTTAAAGGAGGCTGAGAATGCAGAGAATCTATCTGGAATCAGAGGAGATGTCAAGGATATTAATTTCGGAAGCCAGATAAGAAGTTACGTTCTTCAGCCATATACAATGGTTAAGGATAACAGAACTAATAAGGAAGTTGCTAATGCGGGCAGTGTACTTGATGGCAATATCGATCCGTTTATCAACGCGTATCTTACATGGATAAGCACAGGAAAGACTGAAGAATAATGAAAGGTGGTATATCAGTATGGCAGATTACATAAAACCAGTAATTTTCAGATTAGGGAATCAGCAGTTTGGAGTGGATATTAATCTTGTTCAGTCTATAGAAAGAGAGATTAATATTGTAAGAGTTCCCAATGCAATGAAATATATAAGTGGAATTGTTAATCTGAGAGGGGAGGTTATTCCTGCATTCAGTTTAAGGAAAAAGTTTGGCACAGATGACAATGTTGGTGTGATTGGAGAAGACAGTACAGTAATTGTAAATATACCTGGTGTTGTCAAGCTTGCTCTTGAGGTTGATGAGGTGCTTGAAATAGGTGATATTGATGCTCAGAGCATTGTACAGATGCCGGCGCTTGCGAAGACTGTTGATACAGAATATCTTGACAGGGTTGCCAATGTTAATGGACAGCTTGTTATTCTTCTTGATGTTGAAAAATTACTTACGCAGTCAGAAGCAGAGAGTGTTAAGAAATTCACAGAAGATATGAATGATAATGACGGAGGTGCTGCTAATGTCTGATACTAAGTTTGAGAGAAATGCAGGCATACTTATGCCTGTAAGTTCATTACCATCACCATATGGTATAGGAACATTTGGCAAGGATGCATATGATTTTGTTACATTTGTTAAAGAATGTAATCATAAGTACTGGCAGGTACTTCCGTTAGGACCAACTACTTATGGTGACAGCCCATATCAGTCATATTCTGCATTTGCAGGTAATCCGTACTTTGTTGATCTTGATATGCTTATTGAAGCTGGATTCTTGTTAAAGTCAGAGGTTATTTCAAGAGACTGGGGTGATGGGATTGTGCCTGTAAATGTTTCTGAAGATGACGCTGTTAATGGAAGATTCGGAACCTACAGAGATGGAAATATTGGTGACGAAAGATATGTCAGTTATGAAAAGATATATAATAACAGATTTGACATATTAAGAATTGCTTATAACAGATTTAAGGCTGCATGTGCAGAAAGCAAGAAGACGCTTGCCAAGGGGCTTCCTCTTTACAAGCAGTTTGATAATTTTGTTAAAGATAATGCAGACTGGCTTGAGGATTATGCTCTGTTTATGGCATTGAAGTCCCATTTTAACAATGTTTCATGGGGTGAATGGGAAACTGACATAAAGTTCAGAAAGCCTGAGGCAATGAGCCGATATGAAGAGCAGCTTTCTGATGATATAGGATACTGGAAATTCATACAGTTTGAATTCTACAGACAGTGGACTGCACTTAAGAAATACGCTAATGATAACGGAATAGAGATTATAGGAGATATTCCTATCTACATGGGTTATGACAGCGTTGATGTATGGGCTAATCAGGGTGAATTCCAGTTGGATGAGAATCTCACACCAATTAAGGTGGCAGGAGTTCCACCAGACGCGTTCTCAGATGCAGGTCAGAAGTGGGGTAATCCATTATATGATTATGAGAAAATGGAAGCTAATGATTTCAGTTGGTGGAGAAAGCGTATGAAAGCATCTGCAAGACTGTATGATGTTATCAGAATTGACCACTTTATTGGAATTGTTAAGTATTACACAATTCCTGCAGACATGCCGGATGCAAGACAGGGCGAATACAGACAGGGACCGGGACAGAAGCTTCTTGATGCAATCAATGAATCAATCGGTGATAAGAAGATTATTGCTGAGGACTTAGGTGTTGAAGTTCCTGAGGTTGCGAAGATTCTTAAAGATAACGGTTATCCGGGAATGAAGGTTCTTGAGTTTGCGTTTGGTGGAGACAGAAAGAATCCTCATCTTCCTTATAATTATACCCAGAATCTTGTATGCTATGGTGGAACTCATGATAACGAAACGCTGCTTGGTTTCTTTGAGGACAGAGGCGACTGGGAGTTAGGATATGCTTATGACTATCTTGATACAAGAGATAAGGGAAGAATGGTTGATCAGGTATTCAGGGCTGCGTATTCAAGTGTTGCTGTTCTTACAGTATTTGCAGTTCAGGACATTCTCAAACTTGGAAATTGGGCAAGAATGAATTTGCCATCAAGCATGGGTAATAACTGGAAATGGCGAATGCAGAAAGGACAGTTAGGCCAGCACGAACTGGAATGCATGAGATATCTTGCAAGTGTATTTGATAGAGAAAGAAAGTAATATTAGACGGGGCAGGGAATTATCAATATATTTCCTACCCCTTTTTTGAAGAAAAAACAAAAAATAGTATAATAGTACTATTTACATATTCCTGATTAGTGGTATTATATTCATATAAAGAGACAAGTTAATATATTGGCAAAGTAGTCGAAAGGCTATGACGCAAAGCCAAGGGTCTTAACTGATTTTATCAGAATGACAGCCGGTTGCATTACAATCAACGCAAATGATTCGTATTATTCAGGCATCCGGTAATCGGATGTTTTTTTATTATATGGTTCAACGGGGGAACTGATTATGAAAAAGAATAATTCTAAAAAGTGGATCAAAACAATAACAATAACAACAGCGGTACTTGTATTTGCAGCTGGTGCGGTATTTGCATTAAAGTCAGCAGGTACAGCTAATACAGATAAAGATAGTGCTGATACAGTAGTTGCGGCAGCTAATGAAGCAACAGATTTAGTGGTTAAAGAAACAGTTTCAGAGAAAGAAACAGAAGTTATTACAGAGACAGCCGCTACAGAGGCAACAACAGAAGAAGCCACAGAGGCAGTAACAGAACAGAGCAGTACAATTGCAGAGATTCAGCCACAGACAGAGGTTGCAACAGAAGCAGTTCAGGAGCCAGAAGTTACAGAGGCAGTTACAGAGTTACCTGTTGTACAGACTCCATCAGATGCAAGAGTTGCACAGGTTATAGCAGGAATTAATGCTGAGCGTGAGGCAGCTGGTGTGGCAGCGGTTACATATGATGTGACACTCACAGATATGGCACAGGTAAGAGCATCAGAGAATGCAGCTAATGATTACTTTGTTATAGAGAATGGTAAGCATAAAAGACCAGATGGAAGAAATGCTTCTTCAATATGTGAAGATTATGGACAGAGAGGAAGCTTCGGCGAGGTTATGGGAAGATATCAGGAAACTCCTGATGAGATAGTAACTGGCTGGCATAATTCAGCAACACATTATGCATGCATGACAAGCAGTAAGTATAACAGAGTTGGTGTGGGTATTGCAGCAGATTCAGAAGGATATCTTTACTGGGTAGCAATCTTCATGGATTAATTTTAAATAGACAATAGATTACATAATATAGATACAACTTAATATGGTAAGAACAATGTATTTGCGGCGTTGTTTTTATAAAGCTTCATTAGAAGCGAAAACCCTCACATTCCTCTCCCGTTGTGTGAGGGTTTCTTTTTGTGCTGTAATTAAAGAAAAGACATGCCCCCCTTATTTGTTATATATCTGGGAAATGGGATGAACCACGGCAATGCTGCAACATGGTTATAGTATCTGTGTTGCTTATGAAAAGCAGAAATGCCAGAAGTTAGATGCAAAAGTTTATGTTTGGATAGTATGTGATACCTATAGGTAGTCGTATTTTTGAAACTTTTATAGGCAGAAAGCCACAATGACTATAATAATAGACGAGAAATAAACCTATATATGAATGATAATGAAGACTTTTATAGGAAAATTTCTCTAAAAACAGGATTTTAGGACGAAAAAACTTATGAATATGCCTATAAATTACAAAATTCCTACGGATTTATAGGACAATGCTTCCTGAGACAATTACCAAACTGGAAACTGCCAAACTG
>OLQB01000853.1_pt1 | contig 23271 bp, 25 predicted proteins | sample 1672681 | NCBI WGS metagenome assembly OLQB01 (sample SAMEA3136713, study PRJEB25190) | human gut metagenome | reverse complement strand
CGATACCACAACCCTCGGCCTGAAAGGCCGTCAAACTTAAGAACCCTCCGGCCGCAGGCCGGTCCATCTTAAGAACCTTTCCCCTCTGAACCCTCACACCGAAGGTGTGTCCAAGGGCGCAGCCGGATAAGGCGGAGACGTTCGGCGGGATCATCATCCTGCTCGGCCTGTTCTAGTGCCCGATGGCCCTCTTTCTCGTCGGCAATCTCATGATGGCAACCTCCATCGAGCTCGCCCCCGCGCGCCGTTCCTGCAGGTCTCGCGTCCCTTTAAGGAAGGTGTCTTCTACCTCAGCGTCGTCTTCGCCGGTCCAGTCCGCTACAGCCTCGATCACCTGCTTCGCAATGAAGTCGGCGAAGAAGAACAGAATCCTTTCTGAATCTCCGCAAGAAAGCCCTGTCTGTTTTGGTTCAACTGGAACAGGCAGGGCTTTCTCTTTGGCTTATGAGTAATACGTTTTAGGAATGCTGGATGATTGGATACCTGGTTTTCAACGGATGATTTGATGATAGAATAGACATAGCGTAAAGCTCCTTTCGGATGGTTTTTGAGCTATATCTATCTTCGATAAAGGTAAGCTTTACGCTTTTTTTCTCTCAAATTTCTTTTAATGATGCGGCATTGTCAGTGTTTGGAATGTGGGAAGTTTGAGTTATAACACTACTGCGGTGATATTTTTGTCGGAGGCTATCGCGTCCAAAATGCTGTCATCTTTGCTGGAAATCAGATGATAGGTGACATTGGCACTGGGGTCGGCAATGGGAACGCTCACGCGCCCATTCAGGTCTTCCTCTCGGTATTTCGCAAGATTGGTCATAAAAATTGGCAGGGTGGAATTTCGCATCAGTTCCTGGAATTCATCGTCATTTTCCTGTACCAGAAAACGCGAAGCGGGCATTTCCCTGCGGCATAAATCGTCCCAAAAGCCCAGCCGGGAGCGAAGCAAGCAGTTGAAGCCGTTGATGTCCCGGAAGTCAAGGGAGGCCGGTGCATTTTGAAGCACCGGATGATTCGGGGGCAGGCAGATAGAGAGATTTTCCCGGAGGTAGGGGCGGCAATGGATGCCTTGCCCGGCAGGAGGCGTGAGCACAATCCCCACATGACAGCTGCCCCCGCGTACATGTTCCATGATTTCCTCATTTCCCACCAGACTTGACGATAGCGTCATGGCGGGATATTTTTTTGCAAGCTGTGGCAGGGCAAACCAAAGAGGTGCGGGGGCGCAGGATTCCACCACAATGGTGCGGAGAGATTTATCGTATTCTCTCACTGCCAGCATCATCTGCTGGGTGGCATCCAAAACTTTTTCGGCTTGTTCGACAGCGATCTTGCCAGTGCCGTTCAGCCGAATGCGATTTTTGCCGCGCTCAAAGAGTTTCACACCAAAACTTTCTTCTATATGTTTCATGGTGCGGGTAATGGTAGGTTGGGAAATATGAAGGGCAGCTGCTGCCTTTACCAGTGTCCCATGCTTGGCAAAGGCTGTCAGTTGCTCCAAGTCCTCAAAATTTATCATGCTGCACTCCTTGGAGCGGCATTGACGCTTTAGCGTCACCAATGCCGCCCCTGCGAAAGCGTCCCAAGAAGCAAGCCCGCAGGGCGCAGCTGATTGGCTGACGCTGACCGCTCAGATTTCATTTTCTGCATACTGGATTTCAGTATTCTTATTGTACATTCTTTTTGCGGTGATGTAAAGTACGGACAATGGACGCAACCGTCGCATCACGCTCCTGCGTCCGCACTAGACCATCCTTGTCGTCGTAGGATGGTAGTAAGCTGTCAAGTATGAGAAAGGAAGCGAGGACGATGAATTACATTTCACTGAATGACGGGGTGAGGATTCCTCAAATCGGCTTTGGCACATTTCAGATTCCGGCAGATGGCTCTACATATCAAGCGGTCAAGGCAGCGCTGGCCGCAGGGTATCGGCATATCGACACGGCAGCGGCCTATTTCAACGAGGAAGAAGTGGGACGTGCCATCAAGGAAAGCGGCATCGTGCGCGAGGAGATTTTCCTCACCACAAAGCTTTGGCTGCAGGACTACGGTTATGAGCAAGGCAAGAAGGGCATAGAGCGCTGCCTGCGGCATTTGGGGACATACATTGACCTGATGCTCATCCATCAGCCTTACGGCGATGTTGCCGGAGCATGGAAAGCCATGGAGGAATACAAGAAATCGGAAGATATTCGCTCCCTGGGCGTGTCCAATATGACACCTGCTATATGGAAAAAAATCGTGCCGGAACTGTCAAGCACCCCCTCTGTCAATCAGGTGGAGTTTAATCCCTACTGCCAGCAGAGGGAACTGCGCGCCTTGCTGTCCAAGGAGCATGTTGTGTTGGAGGCATGGGCACCCTTGGGGCAAGGCAGCAGGGAGCTTTTCACAGAACCCGTGCTGCTGCGTTTGGCAGAACGGTATCATAAGGACGTAGGGCAGATCATCCTTCGATTCGAGGTGCAGGAAGGCTGCATTGTTCTTCCTCGTTCTACGAAGCCGGAGCGGATGAGCACGAACCTCAATATTTTTGACTTTGAGCTGACAGGGGACGAGATGGAGTCCATCCGCAAGCTGGACAAGGGACACGGCATCCATAATCCCGATGCACCGGGTGTGGAGGAAATGCTCAGGAAAGCCTTTGTTATTACGGACTGAGGGCATAGATTTCTAGAACTTATCAAGAATAGCATGAAAATGATTGACGTTGACAGGAAAAGGAGAAATGAAACATGCAGTATGTAAAGTTTGGCAACACGGGTATGGATGTTTCGCGGATCTGCCTTGGCATGATGAGCTTTGGCAAGCCCGGCAGGGAAAACGGCTTATTTCCTTGGGCGAAAAATTATGAAGAGGGCAAGGAGATTTTCAAGAAGGCCATCGACCTTGGCATCAATTACTTTGACACGGCCAATGTCTACCAGATGGGCACCAGTGAGGAAATCACGGGACGCTACATCAAGGACTTCGGGTTGAACCGGGATGAAATCGTGGTGGCAACAAAGGTAAACTTTGAGATGCGCCCCGGCCGTCCCAATGGCGGCGGCACCTCCCGCAAGAATATCATGGCAGAGATCGACCACAGCTTGGAGCGGCTGGGACTTGACTATGTGGATCTCTACCAGATTCATCGCTTGGATGCAAACACTCCCATGGAGGAAACCATGGAGGCGCTGCATGATGTGGTGAAAAGCGGCAAGGCGCGTTATATCGGCGCATCAACGATTTTCGCCTGGCAGCTCGAGCGAATGCAGAACATTGCCGAAAAGCACGGCTGGACGAAGTTCGTTTCCCTGCAGCCTCAGTACAACCTTATTTATCGTGAGGAAGAAAGAGAAATCATGCCTCTCTGCCAGGACAGGAAGATGGCGGTGGTGCCCTGGAGTCCCCTCGCCGGTGGCCGTTGCGCCCATCCATGGGGAACGGTAACGATACGCAATAAAATCGATGATGTTTCCCCCATGGTCTGGAACGCCACCAACGATGTGGACAAGGTGGTCGTTGATAATCTGGAAAAGGTAGCGAAGGAACATGGCCGCACCATGGCACAGGAATCCCTCGCCTGGATGCTGTCAAAGCCCTACATTACCGCGCCAATCGTGGGAACGACTGCCGTGCAGCACATTGAGGAAGCCGTTTCTGCTCTTGACATTCAGCTCGATGAGGAGGAAATCAAGGCACTCGAAGCACCCTATGTGCCGCATATCAAGACGGGGGCATTTTGAGACCATGGGAGGGACGAAATATGTACTGGCAGAATACAGTGTATAGAGGCATTTTAGTGGCAGGAGTTTTGCTGGCACTTCACACCGGTTTTGCCCAAGCCGCGCCAATCACCATTGAGGAACAGGGTTCCTTCACGGTGGGAGGAAGCTATAAACAGCACGAAGGAACATGGGCACAGGAGAATTTCGTTTCCGAGAATGGGCAGAGGGCTTACGGTGATTTTGCCTATGTGGAATATCAAAAGCCCGTCAAAGCAAAAAAACTGCCGCTGATTTTCCAGCACGGCGGCGCACAGTCCAAGCGCACTTGGGAATCCGGCCCCGACGGACGGGAGGGATTCAATACCATGTTCCTCAGAGCGGGGTATTCGGTTTACTTGGTGGATCAGCCGAGAAGCGGCGAGTCGAATCTCTCCACCGAGGCGGTCACGCCGGATACGCCTTGGGCAGGTAATCCCATGTATGGCGATAAGACGCTCTATGTCCTCTCCCGTATTGGTCACTATGATGAAAAGGGCAATCCCGTGCCAAATGCTCAGTTCCCGGCAGGAGAAGTAAACTATCAGGCGTTTCAGCAGAGCTGGACGATTGGCTCCGGCCCCTTGGACAACGACCTCAATGCCGATGTTTTGTCTAAACTTTTCAATCAGCAAAAGGACGGGGCAATTCTGGTATCTCATTCCATGGGCGGCACCATTGGCTGGCGCACAGCCCTTCGCACGGACAAAGTGAAGGCTATCGTTGCCTACGAGCCGGGCGGCACTCCCTTCCTATTCCCGGAAACGGAAATGCCCAAGATAACAAATGCTCGCTTTAAGGCACTTTCTGCCTCGGCCATGGGCGTACCCATGGAGGATTTTCTGAAGCTCACCAAGATTCCCATCATTCTGTATTACGGGGATTATATCAAGATCGGTTCCGAAAATGTGGGCGAGGACAAATGGGGGACGGAGTACGCCATGGCGCAGCAATTCGTAGAGGCCATCAACCGTCATGGCGGCGATGCCACCTTGGTACACTTGCCGGATGTCGGCATCAAGGGAAATTCCCATTTCCTCATGCAGGAAAAGAATAATCGTGAGATTATGGAGCTGGCGCTCAAGTGGCTGCACGAAAAGGGATTGGACAAGTAAATTTTGTTGTGCGTACAGAAAAGAAGCCTGCAGTCTCAAAAAGATTGCGGGCTTTATAGAAAGCGAGGAAGTTTCATGAGCGTTTTTGAAGATTTGCGAAACGGAAAACCTTACGATGTACGAGATGAGCAGTACAAAAAGGAGGCGCACAGCGAATTTAAGCGTTGTCGCCATATCTGCCATGCAATTAACGCTACTGACCCTGATGAACAGGAAAAAATAACTGCGTTGGAAAGGGAATTGTTTGAGGATGATTTGCCGGAAAACAGTTTCCTTACACCGCCCGTCCAAATTGACTGCGCAAAATGCTTTCATATAGGCAAAAATGTTTTCGCCAATCACGGACTTACCGTTATGTCCGTTGGAACAATCACTATTGAGGATGGCGTGATGCTTGGCCCGGAGGTGGGGCTGTTCACTGTCAATCATGAGCCAAAAAATATCCGCACCATCATGACCAAGGAAATCCGCATCAAAAAGAACGCATGGGTTGGTGCGCGGGTCAGCATTTTGCCCGGCGTGACCATTGGCGAAAATGCTATCGTCGGCACAGGCTCAGTAGTGACGAAGGATGTTCCTGATAATGCCGTGGCGGTCGGAGTTCCGGCAAAAATTGTCAAGATGATCGAATAAAGAAAAAAGGAGAGCTGAACGATGAAAGTTTTACTGGTCAATGGAAGCCCGCACAAAAACGGCTGTACGAATCGCACACTTTCCGACACGGGAAGAACCGGTGTTTACAAATTTCGTACATTGATTGATAAAAGAGGTGTAAATATATGTCCAAAATTTTGATTGCGTACTATTCTCGCAAGGGACAGAACTATGTGAACGGCAGCATCAAGAATCTTGCCAAGGGCAATACTGAAGTCGTGGCAGAGTTTGTCCCAAAAGCTGTAGGCGGTGATTTGTTTGAAATCGACACAGTAAAAAAATACGCCGAGGACTACACGCAGTGTACCGTGGAGGCCAAGGAGGAACTTCGGGAAAAAGCACGTCCCGAACTCAGCAAGTATCTTGATAGCATTGATGAATATGACACGATTTTCCTCGGCTACCCCTGCTGGTGGGGAACGATGCCCATGGCTTGCTATACCTTTTTGGAGCACTACGACACAGCGGGCAAGAAAATTGTTCCCTTCTGCACACATGAGGGAAGCGGCATGGGAGGCAGCGAGAAGGAGATAAAAAAGACCTGCCCGAAGGCGCAGGTGCTGCCAGGGTTTGCCATTCACGGCGCAGAAGCGTCAAATTCCGAAAGTGCAGCAGCGGCTTGGGCAAGGAAAGCTATTTGAGAGTTTGCCCATGATCAAGCAGATGAAATATTTTCAGGCGGGGGGTGCGCCTCCAAAGTTTTAACAAGGCTGCAGATGAATGTTTTATTTCTCAGTCTGCTATCTCCCAGCAGCATCTCCGCAAGAAAGCCCCGTCTGTTTTGGTTCAACTGGAACAGGCAGGGGTTTCTCTTTGGCTTATGAGTAATACGTTTTAGGAATGCTGGATGATTTTTGATAAGCATTTCACATGGCATGCATGACCTGTTATGATAAAAGAAAAAGATGAAGTCGTGGGACAGGAGGATTTATCATGGAAAAACAGACAGCAGGACGCAAGGCATTGGGCGATTTTGCACCGCAGTTCGCGGCGCTCAACGATGATGTGCTCTTCGGTGAGGTGTGGGCCAAGGAAGATGAGCTTTCGCCGAAGCTTCGCAGCATCGCGACGGTCTCGGCACTGGTCGGCAAGGGAACTGCTGGCGATGCCTTGCGCTACCACCTGCAGACGGCGCGCCAGCACGGCGTCACGAAAGAGGAGATGGCCGCACTGCTCACGCACCTGGCCTTCTACGCTGGCTGGCCGAACGCCTGGGCAGCCTTCCCTGTGGCCAAGGAAGTCTACGCCGATGCAGCGGATGCAGAGGGCCGCGGCGGCTTCTTTGGCCTCGGCGAGCCAAACGATGCCTATGCCAAGTACTTCACGGGCCAGTCGTACTTGAAGGTCCTGTCGAAGCCGGGCGAGCCGCTTGTCATCTGCAACGTCACGTTCGAGCCGGGCTGCCGCAATTTCTGGCATATCCACCACGCGAAGCAGGGCGGCGGCCAGGTGCTCATCTGCGTCGACGGCGAGGGCTGGTATCAGGAGGAGGGCAGGGCCCCACAGAGCCTCAAGCCTGGCGATATCGTCGAGATTCCCGCAGGCGTCAAGCACTGGCACGGCGCCAAGCGGCACAGCTGGTTCTCGCATCTCGCGTTCGAGATCCCGGGAACGGAGACGAGCAATGAGTGGTGCGAGCCCGTCACAGATGAGGTGTATCCGCAGGATTGACACGATAGTTTAGAAGGAGAGTGGATCGTATGTTAGGAAATTTTTCATATTGCAACCCGGCAAAGCTTTATTTTGGCGATCAGTCGCTCGATTACTTGAACACGGAACTGCCGAAGTACGGCAAGAACGTCGTCTTGATCTACGGCGGCGGTTCCATCAAGAAGAACGGCATCTACGATGATGTCATCAAGATCCTCGAGGCGCAGGGCAAGAATGTGGCAGAGATCGCGGGCGTCATGCCGAATCCGACGCTCGCAAAGCTCTATGAGGGCATCGAGATCGCGCGCAAGCATCAGGCGGATCTGCTCCTGGCCGTCGGCGGCGGTTCGGTCTGCGACTATGCCAAGGCGGTGTCCGTTTCGGTCAACTGCGAGGAAGATCCGTGGGAGAAATATTTCGTGCGCTTTGAGGAGCCGTCCTGCGAGACGCTGCCGGTCGGCTGCGTGCTGACGATGGCCGGGACGGGCTCGGAGATGAATGCAGGTTCTGTCATCACCAATCAGGAGACGAAGCAGAAAATAGGTCACGTCTTTGCAGACGAGAAGATCATCCCGCGCTTTGCCATCCTGAACCCGCGGTACACGATGACACTGCCACATCGCCAGATGGCAGCAGGCATCTACGATATCTTCAATCACATCTGCGAGCAGTATTTCTCCGGTGAGGATGATAACACGAGCGATTACATCAGCGAGGGCCTGATGCGCTCCGTCCTGCACGCCAGCCGCATTGCCAACAAAAACCCGCAGGACTACGAGGCACGCAGCAACCTGATGTGGACGGCGACCTGGGCGCTCAACACGCTGATTGCCAAGGGGAAAAGCACGGACTGGATGGTTCACATGCTCGGCCAGGCCGTCGGCGCCTATACGAATGCGACGCACGGCATGACGCTTGCAGCTGTCTCACTGCCGTACTACCGCCACATCCTGCCGTACGGCCTGCCGAAATTCAAGCGCTTCGCCATTGAAGTCTGGAAGGTCAACCCGGAAGGCAAGACAGATGAGGAGATTGCCGAGGAAGGCCTTAAGGCCATGGAAGATTGGATGAAAGAACTCGGCCTTGACATGAAGATCTCCGAGCTTGGCGCGACAAAAGATATGATCGATGGCATCGCCGATGCTACGCTCCTCCTCGAGGGCGGCTATAAAGTCCTCAAGCGCGAGGAAGTCGTTGCCATCCTGACAGAAAGTCTTTGATGCTTGCTGGTTTATGGGGGCTGAACGGAAGAGACGTTCCGTTCAGCCCCTCGTCTATTTCAATTCTTTTCTATATTGCGGCTTTGCGTATATAATAGAGGAGGTGTACCAATCATAGAAGATGATGGAGGAGTGGGAGAATGGAAATACGCGTACTGCAGTACTTTATGGCGGCAGCCAGACATGAGAACATCACCAAGGCGGCGGAGGAACTTCACCTGACGCAGCCGACGCTTTCGCGGCAGCTGTCGGATCTCGAGGACGAACTGGGCGTGCAGCTGCTCGTGCGCGGGAAGCGCAAGACGCAGCTGACGGAAGCCGGACTGATATTCAAGGCGAGAGCGCAGGAGATTCTCAGCCTGACAGAAAAGACGAAGGAGCAGTTTGCCAAGATGGATGAGCTCGTGGCGGGGGACATCTACATTGGTGCCGGCGAGACGCAGGCGATGGCCTGTGTCGCGAAAGTCCTGGCGCCGCTGCGCCGATCCTATCCTCACATCCAGTTCCATCTGGTCAGCGGCAATGAAGACCTGATCTACGATTCTCTGCAGAAGGGATTGCTCGACTTCGGGCTCGTCTGCCGGGCGGATGCACCGCGGACGTATGCGTTTCGCCGCATCCCGCACGACGATGCCTGGGGGCTCCTGATGCGGGCAGACAACCCTCTGGCGGTCAAGGAGACCGTGCAGCGTGCCGATCTCTTGCAGGAGCCGCTCATTGTATCGGAGCAGGCGATGAAGCATCACGAGCTGGATCATTATTTCGGCAGCGCAGCGGAGAAAATCGAAGTGGCCGGTACATACAACCTGCTCTACAATACGATCTTCTTCATCGAGGCGGGCATGGGCAGTGCGCTTTGCTTCAAGGGCATGGCGGATGCCGTAGGTTCGTCACGCGGGCTCGTCTTCCGTCCATTGGACCCCGTGATTTACTCGGCGAATTATGTGGTCTGGCGCAGAGACCAGGTCTTCTCCCACGCCGGTCGTCTCGTCGTGGCGGCCCTGGACGAGATGTTCTCTAATCATGCCTAAAACGTATCATAGATTATTAGAACCAAGTATTTGTAATCATATACCCCTTCCCTTATAATGAATGCATCAAGTAAAACAACTGGGCATGCAGCGATGAGCTGCAGCGATGCAACATTAAGGAAGGGGTTTTTCCATGAAGACATTCAAGAACAAGAAAAGAGCCGCTTGGCTGATGGCTGCTGTAATGATGGGGACGTTCACTTTTGCAGGGATGGCGATGCAAACGACTTATGCAGCTGTGCCGACGAAAACGCTCGTGCACGATTCACAGATGAAGCATGCGACGATCCAGGATCTGGACAACGACACGCGCGTCTTCGCCGTGGACAAGACGATTGAGGTCAAGAAGGTCACGTTCCAGAATCGCTACGGCTTCGATGTGGCGGGCCACCTCTACCTGCCGAAGGATTTTGATGACAAGAAGCAGTACAAGGCTGTCGTCGTGACGGGCCCGTTCGGCGCAGTCAAGGAGCAGTCCTCGGGCCTCTACGCACAGGAAATGGCCAAGAACGGCTTTGTTGCCGTCGCCTTCGATCCATCGACCACGGGGGAGAGCAGCGGCAAGCGCCGCAATATGGGCTCGCCGGAGATCTTCACGGAAGATTACAGCGCGGCAGTCGATTTCGTCAGCAACCTCAAGTTCGTCAACCCGCAGCAGATCGGTGCTATTGGCATCTGTGGTCTCTCGGGCATGGCCATCACGGCAGCAACGAATGATACGCGCATCAAGGCGGTCGCGACATCGGCTATGTACGACATGTCGGACAGCATCCGCAACCACTATAATGGGGATTACTACACGCCGGAGCAGCGCGAAATCGTCAAGCACCACCTGGCCGAGATGCGCGATGAGGAGGCAAAGACAGGCAAGTCTATTCCCGGCTCGCATGAGCTCGCCGTCGACAAGGATGGCAAGGTGATCTCGACGAAGACGATGTTCCCTGACAAGCTGCCGGCGGATGCATCGGATGTCGTGAAGGGCTTCTACGATTATTACGTCGGCCGCGCTTACCATCCGCGTGCCATCAACTCCAACACGCTGGCCTGGGATTCGACGACGCCGTACGGCTTCTTCAACTTCTCGCTGATGGAGCACATCAAGGAACTCAGCCCGCGCCCGCTGCTGCTCATCACAGGGGACAAGGCGCATTCTAAGTACTTCTCGGATGCGGTCTATGCAGCGGCAGATGGTCCGAAGGAGGAGATTGTCGTTCCGGGTGCTACGCATACGGATCTCTACGACCAGATGGACAAGATCCCCTTCGACCGCCTCGTCGCGTTTTTCAACAAGTACCTCGGTGAATGATTGCTGGAAAGACGTACCCGGGAGGAGGATGTTTGATGAGCAGATTGTTCTTTTTCTGTTGTGCTCTGATTGCACTTATTGTGCTGGGATGTGGCGGCCCCGGAGTGGCGGCCCCATCCTTGTCCGGGAAGGAGGCAGAAATGCACGAGACAGGAGCGGCATCCCTACTAGCGGGCAGCAAAGCGTATGCTCTGAAGTGGGCTGATACGGAGGCTGCTGTCGAGCTGCGGCAGCAGCTGCCTTTGGCCAAGACGTTTACAGAACTCAATGGCAACGAGAAATACTACAAACTGCCGAAGCACCTGACAGCGGCGGATGAAGATGTCCGCGAGATCCATAAGGGGGATGTCATGCTGTTTGACGGCCAGTATGTCGTGGTGTTCTATCAGGATTTTCAGACGACTTACCGCTACACGCGCCTGGGTCACGTCGAAGCAGCCAATGATCTGGACGCTGCTCTGGGGGCAGGAGATGTATTCCTGACCTTGCAGCCATGAGATGGAGAGAGCGGTCTGGAGACGGAAAGGATGAGATGATATGAAACGACAGCAGCTATTGCTCTTGATCCTGGCATTTGGTGTGTTCAGCATCCTCAATACGGAGATGGGCATCATCGGCATCCTGCCGATGGCGGCGGAGATGTACCAGGTGGACATCGTACAGGCGGGGATGCTCGTCAGTCTGTTCGCGCTTGGCGTGGCCATCGCAGGGCCGACGATGCCGCTGCTGTTCTCGCGCTTCAATCGCAAGCACGTGATGCTGCTTGTGCTGGGCGTGTTCACGATCTGCAATGCACTGGCCGCCGTTGCGAGCGACTTCCGGCTCCTTTTAGTGCTGCGCGTCGTGCCGGCCTTTTTCCACCCGGTCTACTGTGCACTCGCCTTCAGCGTGGCCGCTGCCTCGGTGGCTCCAGAGGATGCGCCGCGGGCTGTGGCGCGTATCAACATGGGCGTCGCGGCCGGCATGGTCATCGGCGTGCCCATCAGCAATGTCTTGGCAGCGACGTTTGATTTTTCGGCGGCGATGGTCTTCTTTGCAGGCGTGACGGGGCTCATGTTTCTGCTGACAATGGCCTTTGTGCCGGACTTGCCGGTGACGCAGCCAATGCGCTACGGCGCGCAGCTTTCCGTTCTGAAGCGTCCGCCGGTCTGGCTGGCCATCGTGGCGGTTATTTGCCTCAATGGCTCCATCTTCGGCGTCTACAACTACCTCGCTGATTATTTGCAGAAGGTTGCGGCACTGCCGGGAGAGCTCATCGCAGCGCTGCTCCTCGTCTATGGTCTCTTGAACATCTGCGGAAGCTATCTGGGCGGCAATCTCCTTGCCAGGTGTCCCAGCGTGACCGTACGCCTTTTCCCGCTGTGTACCATCGCGCTCTACTGCCTGCTCTTTGTGGGCGGTGGGAAGCTGCTGCCTCTTCTCGCGGCACTGATTGTGGCCTGGGGCATTCTCGGCGGCATCAATGCGAACATCAATCAGTACCTGCTGGCCTGCGTGGCATCGGATGCTCCGGATTTCAGCAACGGCCTGTTCCTGACAGCGGCCAATCTCGGCTGCATGGCGGGAACCATGATCAGCGGCTTTTTCATCCACAGCCTCGGCCTGTCCTTCGTCGTCTGCGGCGGCCTGCTGCTGGCGGCCGCTGCCCTGCTGCTCACACCGTTCGTACACTGCCGGGCAGATGAACAACAGGCGACGGATTGTCTTATCGGCTCGTAACAAGTGGTTTTATGGCAGATTGCTGTTCGTTTTTGACGCTTCGGCGATGTACTGCTGGAGCTCTTGGATAAGTTCTGCCCGGAGATGAGCAGCAGGACAAGAAAGATGGCAGAGGCAAGCTGTGAGCGTCTGGGCATTGATGTAATCGACCTGTACTGGATTCACAATCCTGCAGATGTGGAACGTTGGACTCCGGAACTTATCCCTCTGCTGAAGAGCGGCAAGGTGAAGAATGTGGGCGTATCCAACCACAATCTGTCCGAGATCAAGCGAGCTAATGAAATCCTGGGGAAACAGGGCTTCAGGATTTCTGCCGTGCAGAATCATTTCAGCCTGCTGAATCGTTCTTCGGAAAGCTCCGGCATCCTGGACTACTGCCGGGAGAATGATATTACTTTCTTTGCTTACATGGTGCTGGAGCAGGGGGCATTATCTGGCAAATACGATACCAGGCACCCTTTCCCGGAAGGCTCTGACCGTGCCAGGATCTATAATCCTGTGCTGGCCCAGCTGGAAGAGCTTACGGCAGCCATGGGAGAAATCGGTAAAAAGCATGGCCTGTCCGCAGCACAAGTGGGAACGGCTTGGGCCGTATCCAAAGGAGTTCTTCCCATCATTGGCGTGACCAAGGTACGCCATGTGGAAGACGCAGCAAAGGCGGCAAGTGTGAACTTGTCCGCAGAAGAAATAAATCATCTGGAGACCCTGGCTGATAAGGCTGAGGTAAATACCATCCGCGAGTGGGAAAAGAAGATGGACTGAAGAGGAGAGCAATCATGAACGTTTTAGTCATTCATGGCAGCATGAGAAAGAATGGCAACACGAAAATCTTGTCGAAAGAATTTGTGCGTGGAGCCAAAGAGGCAGGCCACAAGGCAGAAATAGTGGAACTGCGTGATAAGAAATTTGGCGATTGCCTTGGCTGCCGGGCTTGTTTCAACAACGGCGGCAAGTGCGTACAAAAGGATGATATGGCAGAGATTTTGGACAAGCTGCGGGGAGCCGATGTTATCGTGCTGGCTTCTCCCATGTACTATTTTACCTGGACAGGATTGATGAAGCGTTTCCTTGACCGCACTTATCCCCTTTTGAAAACACTCCATGACAAGGATTTTTACCTGATTACCTTGGGAGGAGTGCCGGACAAGAAGCTCATGGCCAATATCCTGTCCGATTTCAATAAGTATGTGGCTTGCTTCAGCGAGTTCAACCCCCATGCCAATATGAGGAATGCCGGAGCCATTATCGGTACTTCGGCTCTGGCACCGGGAGCCATCCGTGCCTCGGCGGCCATGCAGGAAGCCTATGAAGCGGGCAAGAATCTTTGACTGGGAGGGAAGAGCCATGTTTCTTATCAATGAAACTTTGAATCCGGAAAAGATTCCACAGGGCAAGGAAGTGGAATTATTCCAGCAGCATGTTGCGTGGTTTACCCGCCATTTTGAACAAGGAAATTTCCTGCTGGTGGGACCCTATACGGATCAGGAGATGGCGGGCATCATGCTGAGTGGCCTCGAAAACCGCGAGGCTTTGGAAGCTGTACTGAAAGAAGATGTTTACTACGCCCATGAGATGGCAGATTACGAAGTCTATGCCTTTAAGGCGGGAAAAATCGCCAGGGATTTTGCTTCGTACGAGGGTAAATAAGATGGCTTTAAACGGTTGTTTAAAATAGGGATTCTGACCTTGTTTGGAGGTATATTTATGGCAAATTCCTTTTGCTCAGCCCATTCTATCCGTACCCCGGAGGGGAATATGCCCATGGTGCATTGGGCAGTGGTGGAATCTACGCCGGGTGGTATGACAGCTATGGGACGCATTGCCCAGGAAACGGTTGGACCGCAGTCGGCTCGCGAAGCAGGCACGTATGCGCTGTATGGTGGTGTCGATGCCCAGAATCCAGATGTGATGAGGCTTCTGGAAATCTATGAAAGCTATGAAGCTTATCGCATACACAGCACCAGTGAAGCTTTTCAGGCATATCGGGCAGCCAGACTGCCTGTTCTGAAAAATTTGCGGATATTGGAAGCGGATGGCATCGCCTTGGAGCAAAAAGACAAGGGCGTGGGCAAGGTGGTTTACATGCACCGCTATGAAGTCATCCCGGAAAAGCTGGCCAAGTATCAGAAGCTGACAACCCAGGAGGCTCGCAGGGCTGTAAACGAAGATGACGGTGTTCTGGGGATGTTCGTTACTGCAGAACACGACGCACCAAACGTCATCCATACCATGGAAATCTATCGTGACAGAGAAGCTTTCAAAAAATATCAGGCTTCCGAGGCATGCCAAACGTATATGATGGAGGTCATGCCTATGCTCAGCATGACTCACATGGTTGAGAATATGCCTGGCAATATCGTGCTTAGCGATAAGGGAATCCATAATAAGTGATTATGGGGGGAGCGGTATGAAAAATAAAATTATTTATGGCATCACCATAGGCGTCATTGGGGTCATGCTGGCAGGGGCTCAGACTGCCATGTCTGCAGCAGCTTGGATGCTTCCTGAAACTGGCCTGCAGATGGAAAGCCGAGCCAAACAGGCCTATGTTGCAAAGGAAATGGGCAAGTTTTTCCATCCTCAACCGGGAGACGCTAAACCTGCTCCTGTGAAATTCGAGGTGCCGGATGGTTGGATCTACCGTACTTTTACAGTAGATGGCCTGAAGATGGAGCAGGTGCAAAATCCATCTGGCAAGAAGGGCCGGGTTCTGCTGAAATTACATGGCGGCGGCTATGTACAGGGACTCCATGACAGACACCGTCAGATGGGGGTAAATCAGGCAGTGCTTACGGAAGCACAATCGCTTTACATGGTTCATTATCGTCTTGCACCGGAGTATCCCTTCCCGGCTGCTTTAGAGGATGCCTTTAAAGCATATGAGTATATCCTGAATCAAGGTGTTGAGCCGGAGAACATCATCGTCATTGGCGATTCGGCTGGGGGAAACCTGGCCTTGGAACTGGCGGTATATCTCAAAGAGCATAATATGCCGCAGCCCAAAATGCTGATACTGATTTCACCCTTGACCACCTTTGCCAATGACCTGCCTTCACGTGGATATAATATGAATCGTGATTTAGTTTTGGGACGCAATGCCTCACCCCTTTACAAGGCTGTGGTAGATTCTACCTATTCCAAGGGTACAGACCTTAAAAATCCTCAACTTTCCCCATTATATGCCAATCTTACGGGACTTCCCCCCATGTTGATACAGGCTGGTGGCTATGAACTCCTGCTGGATGACAGTATTGAGCTTATGCGTAAGGCGGCATCCAATGATGTGGATGTAACCTTGACTGTTTATCCCGGTATGCCTCATGAATTCTCTCTGATGATGCCGGAGCTGGATGACAGCGTGGCTTCCTTTAGGGAAATTCGGGACTTTGTCAGCAGGCAGATGCGCTAGTAACAGATTTTTGACATCTTTATTCCAGGCTCACATGGGAAGATTTTTTAGATGATTATTGACAATTTGCTATATTAGGTTAAAAGACAAGAAGGATTCCTTTAGCGCGTGCAATTTACACTTTGCTATACACCAAAGGAGTCCTTCTTTTTATATTTTTACGCATGAAAGGATAATTATGTCTTTTGCGATTACCGATTTGCTTTTGCACACGGGGTGTTCAAAAGCCCTGCTATCGTTCGATTGTATCAAATACAGACACCTTTGAGAGCAAAGATGCTTGGGATTGATACAATTTAAAGGAAGGTATGCATAGCCTAAAATTCCATATTTAGCGAGGTTTTAATGTATCCCGGCAGAAGGCCGGCTTTTTTTATGCCCGAAAATAGAGCTGACGTATGTTGAGGATGAAAACTGGTGGGGAGCAATATGAATACGGCAGTAACGATAGCTTTTTATCGTTACTGCCGTTTTTTCATATTACAAAAGGGTAATCTTATTCGATATTAAATACATCATTTAAAAAACCGTATCGGCCTACATATTTATTTCCGGTGAACTCAATTATATGAATCCCATTGGCTGGATTTTCCTTAGGAATAAAAGGCATCCGTTCTTTTTGTTCAATCATGATTACTTGGCGAGATAATGCATGTTCGACCAGGTACTGAATGAAATTATGCTTAATAGTGTTTGCTTTCTGGATTTGTCCAGATTCTGATAATTGGGTTAACGATGAGTCGGATGCAAAGAAATATGGAGCATAGCCGTTTTGCTCGATAATGTATTCACTCATAGCATAAGTAGTTATTGTGTTAAGGAGTACACGGAAGCCATCGCCTAGCGGTCAGCCAAGGGAGAGAGGCTGGCGGGGTTCATCAGGACGCTTGAGGCGCAGAGGAAGCCTGTGGCGGAGTTTGACGAGCGGCTCTGGGGTGCGATGGTGGACTATGTGACGGTAGGCGTGGATGGCGGCATGACGGTGGTGTTCCGGGATGGGACGGCACTTGGAATGTGATTCTAATTGGTGCTATATGATATATGGTCGCTTATTGTATCTACAAATGCTTGCACCTTGTCGGAGGGGTTCTTTTCATACATGATGCCGTAGGGCATTTCATATTTCCAGCGAACGGGAAGCGTCACCATGGAAGGGTGCAGATTCTGCCATATATCCAAGGTTTCCATGATGTACTGTTTTCTGATGGCCAGATTAAAGGCTGAGATATCATAGAACCCGTCGAAGTCAATGATGCGAATAGAGGGGCGGGAGCGGAGAATATCATCCCGAAGTTCATCGAGAACATAAGAATCTCCCCGTTTTAAGAGCATGAGTGTTTCACCCTCCAAATCCTCCCAGCGGAGGATTTTCTTTTTTGCTAGGGGATGCTTTTTGCTCATGGCAACATGGCATTGGCATGAGCCGAAGGGCAGAAAGCCGTAATCCATCAGGAGTTTCGTGGAGCCGCCGGGGGTGACAAAGCAATCAATCCTGTCGCCTAGGGCATTGAGCATATCAAACAGCCCGTTCTTGCCATCGTTAAACGGAACAATGTCGAACTGTATTTCCGGCTTTGCGCTGCCTATGCTGTCCCAAAGTTCCACCAAACTTGCGGAAGGGCGCATCATGGAAGCGCCGATCCGTATCGTCTGTACAGGCAGGCCGCCGGCTTCCCTTGTTTCACGCAAGGCTGTGTCGGCCAACGAATTGAGTTTTCGGGCATATTCTTCCATTTTCTGTCCTGCCTCGGTCAGGATTACGCCACGGCTGGTTCGCTCCCAAAGTTTAACACCTACCTCCCTTTCCATAGCGTTCATTTGATTCATGACGGATACTTTTGAAATATAAAGCGCCTCGGCAGCGGCGGAAAAACTGCCGCTCTTTGCAACGGCAAGAAATGTTTTGATATAAGGCTGGAGCATAATTTCACCTCCGCATCTCCGTTAGGAGTTTTATTGATTTGGTGTGATTTGGCGTTAAGTTTTAATTAACGCTATGTTAACACATTTAGACTTCTCTGTCAAAGCTGTTTGCGGTAGGATAAAGCCAAGCTGATGAACAGAATTTTTACAGGAGGTAAATACATGAAGAGGACAATATTTGTGGTAGGAGCGGGAAGCGGGTTGGGGAACGGTGTGGCCAGGAAATTTGCTCAAGAAGGCTTCAAAGTTGTTTTGATGGCGCGCAGGGAAGAAAAGCTGGCAGGATTCACCGATGAGTTTGCTCAAGAGGGCTACGAAGCAGCGAAAAAGGCTGTAGATGTTACGGATTTTTCATCCTTTGCCGCCAGATTTGCCGAAGCAGTCAAGGAACACGGCACGCCGGATGTTTTATTCTACAATGTGGGCATTACCGCTCCCGACGATAAGGAAAAACTTGATGCCAAGACCTTGGTGGAACACTATATCGCCGATGTGGCAGGAGCCTATCAGGCAGTCAAGCTTGTCTGCACCGAGGATTTTGGAGCGAAGGCAGGGGCAATCCTCATCACCGGCGGCGGTCTGGCACTGCAACCTTATATTGATTATCTGCCCCTGTCCATGGACAAGGCGGCACTTCGGGCGATGGTGCAGGCGCTTGCCCCGTCATTAAACGGAAAAGGCATCTATATCAGAACGATACAGATTACGGGGCGTATCGGCTCCAATGACCATTTTGCCCCCAAGACCATTGCCGAAAAGTTTTGGGAGCTTTACAGCAAGCGAGAAACAAATGAAATTGTTTATTGAAGAAAGGATAAACCAGGGAGAACAGGCAAAATGAAGAATATCATTCGCTTGAATAACGGCGTGGAAATGCCCATGATTGGTTTCGGCACTTACCAGATGCCGCCGAGCATTACCGAAAGATGCGTTAGCGATGCGCTCACCATTGGCTATCGCCATATCGACACGGCGCAGTGTTACGGCAATGAGCGCGAAGTAGGATTAGCCGTAAAAAAGTCGGGCATCAGGCGCGAAGATATTTTCGTCACCACCAAGCTATGGGGCTGCCGAGAGTTTAAGGACACTCTCTCGTCCATCGACACGTCCTTGGTCAAACTTGACCTTGACTATATCGATCTTCTGCTCATCCACGAGCCAACCGGAGATTATAGGGAAATTTATCGTGCGATGGAACGGGCGTATCAGGAGGGCAAACTCCGCGCAATCGGTGTGGCTAACTTTCTGGAAGAACATTTTCACCGCCTGCTGCAAAGTGCAAAAATTGTTCCCGCCGTTGACCAAATAGAAACTCATGTGTTTCGCCAGCAGGGAGCTATGGGAAAAATTCTCAAATCCTGCGGCACGGTGCATGAGTCCTGGTCTCCCTTGGCGGCGGGAAGGGAAAATATCTTTCGGCATCCAACTCTTAGTCATATCGCCGAAGCGCATGGCAAGACGGCGGCGCAGATTGCCCTTCGATTTCTGTATCAAAAAGGAATACCCGTTATTCCCAAATCCACTCACATAGAAAGAATGAAGGAAAATCTCGACTTACTGGATTTTGAACTGAGTTCCGATGAAATGGAAACAATAAAAAGTATGGATAAAGGTAAAAGCTTGTTTGCGTGGTGGTAATGCCGCTGCGAGAAAAGATTTTTATGAAACATTAGGGAGGAAATGAAAATGGATTTACAGCTTAATGACAAAATCGCTTTGGTTACCGGAGGCTCCGGCATTGGCCGGGCCATTGCCGAGGCGCTGGCAAGGGAAGGCGCGAAAGTCATCGTTACGGGGCGGCATGAGGATGCCCTGCAGGAAACCGCCAATGCTGTGGGGGAAAATTGCAGCTATGTGGTGGCTGATGTGACGAAGGCAGAGGATATCGACCGCACCATAGAGGTGGTGCAAGAGCGCTTCGGCAGGCTGGACATCCTCGTCAACAACGCCGGCTGGTCTCCCATCGGCTACATTGAGGAAGTGGAGCTTGCGACTTACGACAAGTGCTTTGATGTCAATGTCCGGGGCGTTGTGGCGCTTACCAAGGCAGCTTTGCCGCTTCTGAAAGAAAGCAAGGGCAACATCGTCAACATCAGCTCCACGGCTATCCGCAATCATCTGATCTGTATGTCTGTGTACAGTGCCGCCAAGGCTGCCGTGGATATGTTCACCAAGATCTGGAGCAAGGAATTCGCGCCCTACGGGATTCGCATCAATTCCGTTTCCCCCGGTCCCATCGACACGCCGATTTATGACAAACTGGGCATTGTGGGCGATGAAAAGCAGGCGCATATGGACAGGGTATCGGCCGGAATTCCCATGAAACGGTTCGGTGTGCCGAAGGAAGTGGCTTCCGTGGTGACATTCCTTGCATCCAATGCTGCGGCAAGCTATGTGACCGGCAGCGATTACTGCGTCGATGGCGGCTACGGCGTGTAAGGAGGGAGAGAACATGGCGAATTTCATCTTTAATCCCACCACAAAAGTCTATTTCGGCAAGGAGAATCTGCTCTCCCTGGGGGAAGAAATTGCTGCTTGCTCAACAAAAATCCTCTTGGTCTATGGCGGCGGCAGCATCAAGAAAAACGGCATTTATGACGAAGTAATAGCTATTTTGCAAAAGGCAAATGTGGAGATTGCGGAATTTCACGGCGTAGAATCCAACCCTCGCCTGTCAACTGTCCGCAGGGGGACTGAAGCAGCCAAAGCAAGCGGCATCGGCGCGGTTCTCGCCGTCGGCGGCGGCAGCGTTATCGATTGCGCCAAGGCCGTTGCGGCCGGGGCGGTTTATGAGGGTGACCCGTGGGATCTTTTGTCCTACAAGGTTCCCACCGAAAAGGCCCTGCCCGTTTTCACGGTACTGACTATGAGCGGCACCGGCTCGGAGATGTCCAGCGGCTCGGTTATCACCAACGAGGAGACAAAGGAAAAAATTGGGCTGGATAATCCTTGCCTGCGTCCCAAGGCATCCTTCCTTGTGCCGGAATTTACCTACACGGTAAGTCCCTATCAGACGGCCAGTGGCAGCGCCGATGTGATTTCTCACTTCTTTGACTTCTATTATTTTGCCAAAGCAGACAATCTCTCCATGCAGCGCAGCATCATGGAGAGCATCATGGGCACTGTGGTGAAATACACGCCTTTGGCCCTCAAGGAACCCGACAATTATGAAGCCCGCGCCAATCTCATGTGGGCTGCTGCTTGGGGCTGCAGCGCCATTGCTGACAGTTTCGCCACCGGGGCAAGCATGGTGCTGCATTTCATGGAGCACGAGCTTTCCGCCTACTATGATGTGACTCATGGTCACGGACTGGCAATTTTGATGCCGCGCTGGATGGAATATGTGTCCAAAGATGAGACCATGGCGAAATTATTCCATCGTTTCGGCGTAAATGTCATGGGCGTAGATAAAAGCCTGGGAGAAGCGGAAGGCATAAAAGCCACCATTGCAGCACTCAGCCATTTCCTATTTGATGAGCTGGGCTTAAAGAGCCGCTTATCTGATCTTAATATCGATGACAGGCATTTTGACGAAATGGCTGAGGAAGCTTGCAGGCTGAACGGTGGAACGCTCCAGGCCCTCGTCCCCTTGACCGCAGAAGACGTGGTAAAAATCTTTAAGATGTGTTTGTAAAATTGGATTAGGGGGGTGCAAAATCCGAGCATCCAGTTCTTTTGTCAATAGCCGAAGCCCACAAGAAAACAGCAACGCAAATTGCCCTGAGATTCCTTTATCAACGAGAAATACCAATCATTCCGAAGACCACCCATATTGAGCGAATGAAAGAAAATATGGATATTTGGGAGTTTTCGTTGTCGGAGGAGGAAATGAGCGATATTGGCAAACTGGATAAAGGAAAGAGCCTGTTTGGCTGGTGGTGAAAGTTGAATCAAACGGACAGCACGAATAATAAGAAAGGAATGATACACTATGAAGATGAGAAGACTGCGTGACTTGGAAGTATCGGCGATTGGCATGGGATGCATGGGTTTTACCCATGGCTACGGTGACATACCGGCGGAAAAGGACGGCATTCGTGCAGTACATAAAGCCTTTGAGCTTGGCTGCAATTTCTTTGACACGGCGGAAATGTATTCTTATTTCAAGAATGAAGAATTTGTAGGCAAAGCATTGAAGGAGTTGCCCAGAGATAAAGTGATTATTTCCGACAAGTTCTGGCCGACACCGTTGCCGGGTCAGGATATGCCGGAAGGCAAGCTCTCCGAGGCAGGAATTCGCAAGGCCATCGAAGGCTCGCTCAAGCGCTTGCAGACGGATTATATTGACCTTTATACGGAGCACCAAATGGAAGAAGGCTCGGAAGAAGAGGTCGCCGAGGTCATGGGAAAACTCATCAAAGAGGGGAAGATTCGCGCATGGGGACAGGCATCGCCCACCTTGGAGCAGATAAAAAAAGCAAACGCCGTCACCCCGATTACTGCCATCCAGAGCGAGTATTCCATGATGGAGCGCAAATGGGAAAAGGATGTTCTGCCATATTGCCGGGAACAGGGAATAGGTTTCGTGGCATTTTCTCCTATGGCCAACGGATTTCTCTCCGGCAAGTTCAGTGCAAAGGATACCTTCCAGAAAAATGACCTCCGCACAGTCATTACCCGCTTCAACAAGGAAAACATGGAAGCCAATGAACCGCTTTTGGAATTGGTGAGAAAGTTTGCCTCTGACAAAAATTGCACACCCGCCCAAATCGGTTTAGCGTGGGTGATGGCCTACGGAGATTTCGTTGTTCCGATTCCGGGCATGAGGAAAGAGGAGCGCATTATCGAAAACCTTGGTGCGGCTGATATAGAATTGACGGCAGAAGAATATGCCGCACTTAATGATGAACTGGCAAAAATCAAAATCCATGGAACACGAGACAATAAGGATATTGCAAAATTGAGAACTGTGCCGGAAAACACGGGAAGATAAAATCAGATGGACTATAAGGGGGTGCAAAATCCCAGCCGAGGGGGTGCAAATGCACCCCCTTCTCTTTTTATCAAAGTCTTGTCCTGCGCGGCTTCCAAGGCATACTCGCTTAACGATAGGCAGGGGGGTGCAAGGGGGTTCATCGTTAATCGAGTATAGGGGGTGCATCGTTATTTTGTATCATTTTGATTGGTAAAGGGGAACTCCTCATCACCATCATGAGCAGCCTGGCACAGGAAGAAAGCCGAAGCATTTCGGAAAACGTCACCTGGGGCCATCGGGAGCGGTTCGCTGACGGCAAGGTGAGTGTTCCCTACAGGCATTTTCTGGGCTATGACAAAGGGCCTGACGGGAATCTGGCCGTCAACAGGGAACAGGCCAGGACGGTGAAACTGATTTACCGTTTGTTCCTGGACGGGTATACTTTCCACTCCGAAGGTGTGTCCAATGGCGCAGCGGCTAATCACTAGAATGCCAATCAAGCCATATGACACTGAAAGTAAATCCCGTAACGCCTCTTGCGTCCCCTTTAGGGGAAGAGGGCCACGAAGTGGCGAAGGGATGTACGAGG
>OLQB01000843.1_pt1 | contig 23381 bp, 17 predicted proteins | sample 1672681 | NCBI WGS metagenome assembly OLQB01 (sample SAMEA3136713, study PRJEB25190) | human gut metagenome | reverse complement strand
GTTCTTTGTATATTTGCTTTTTTTCTTTCCTGTGGCGTTGCAAAGGATTTCGAATACGCCACATCATCCCCAACGTAAAGACCTCCACCTTCTTCATTATTTCCCATCATCAGAAAATGGGACATTCCCAATCTCTGATTTGAATCCAGAACAATTTGATTTTTTTCACAAATCAGGTTGATACTTGTTTTTATTGTTATCAGTGAAAGAATAAAACATCCCGCCAAAATCACAATTTGAAGAAGTTTTTTCTTGTTTTTTAAACAACCGAAAAACTGGATGATAAACAGTGCTATCAGCATAATAAGACATTGTGGCTTGATATTATATCCGATACAGCCTGCAATCACTGCCATAATTTTGGAAATCCACTCCATTTTTTCTGTTTTATTCGGTTTCATAAATAAATAAAACGTCAGTATCGGAAAGACCAATCCTAACGAATCTGAATAAAAAATTACATTCCACGGAGATAAGCCAAAATTTAAAACAGCTAATATAAAGGCAGCAAATGCAATTTTTTTCTTACAAATGAGATTGGCACTTTTATATGTCAAATAGCACGCAGCGACATTTATCATTGAATTAAGAACTGCAAAAAACATTAACTGTACAACTTCATTTTCATTTGCAAACAAATTACAGAAAGAAATAACAGCTGACTCTATAAACAGCAGCAGTAAATTATTTGGATACATAGAAAATGGATATCTTATAACGATATCCGCCCGATTTCCGTTTACAAATATTTTTGCACTGTTATAAATTCCTCCTGCATCCCATCCAGGTTCAAAAACTATATTGTAAGCAATAAAAATTTGAACAACAAATAATATAATCAAAGAAACTCTTACAATTAAATCATACTTCCATATCCTCTCTGCCTTCTGCTTTCCATTTCTTTTATATCGCCAGTAATATACAAATGCCCCAGCTAAAATAATTCCCCCTAAAATTACAATATTTGGAATCAAAAATCCTTTTTTTAATTTAAAGCTGCACCATTGTCCAAATAATATCAACAAAAATATTATTCCAACTATAAGTGCATACAATTTCTGCGTTGCCTGATAAGCAAATTTTTTCACTCTTTCTCCTCCGATTTTATTATATTTCTTTTATATTATACCTTACTTTTTTTGCTTTTTAAAGCTCACAGTTTACAAATTATTTTTACTTCATTATCCTTTTCATTTTTAAAAAGTTTTTTGTGCTCTTTTTGATATTTCCAATTTTTCTTCATAGAGTAATCAAAAAGATTGACAGATATCACTCATTCTCTTATAATGGACACAAACAATTTTTATTCTATTTTTAAATCTGACTTTCATTGCCGTTCGGCAGGAAAATCCAACAAAATCAAATACCTGCACAGGCGGCTTGATGATCCGACAGAAATTCGCCATGTGGATGAAGTACTGAAACTTCTCCAGGTCATGACCGGTGATGAACGCTATTTGACAATATTTCAGGAAAAGAGGCATGCGAAATAGCGGAATTTCCAGAAAACATAAATGCATAACCTTTTTGCTCATATTAAAGAGCTGCCACTCCAGTGTTTTATCACCTTTGTGGCAGCTCTTTTTAACTGCTTTTTATTTCAGAATCAATATTCTTAACTCTGGTTTATTTTGTAATTTTTACGCTTGCTTTCTGACCTTTTTTACTCAGAAGTTTCTTGTAGCTGTTTAATTTCTTAGCTGGAACTTTAATCTTGCATTTCTTATTGATACCCTTAAATGCATTTTTTCCAACGCTCTTCAGAGATTTGGATTTGATTGTAATAGTCTTCAGATTTTTAGCTCCGCTGAATGCATTTGCACCGATCTTTGTTACCTGACTTCCGATGACAACTTTCTTCAGTTTTCTGTTGTTCTTAAATGCATTCTTTTCAATTCCAACGACTTTGTATCTTCCGTTTGCCAGTTTTACGCTCTTTGGTACGTTAAAGCTTGTATTGTTGACTTTACGCGGTTTTACCAGAACTACTGTCTTTTTCTTTGCGTTTGTTACGCGATAGATACCTTTTCCTACCTTCGCTTCTGTTCCAACAGTTGGATTTTTAGAATCGGTTGAAGGAGTTTCCGGTGCTTTTTTCTGAAGTTTTGCTGCTGCTGTCTGCAGATCTGCAAGTGCCTTCTCTAAGTCAGTTTTCGTTGCCTTTTCATCTTTTGCTGCTTTTGTAGCTGCTTCCAGAGCTTTCTGATAATTTTTCCAGGAATCTGCTGTATAGTCAGCTTCTTTCTTATCAGCCGCTGCCGCAATTTCATTATTTACTTTCTGAACCAGATCTGCCGGTACTGGATCCGGTGTTGGCTCTGCCGGAAGTTCTACAGTAACGCTGCAGATTGCGGTCTTATTTCCATCATCTGTAGTAACTGTAATCGTTGCTGTTCCGTTTCCTACAGCAGTAACTTTTCCGTTTGCATCTACAGTTGCTACGTTTGCATCACTTGTTGCAAAGCTTACATCTTTAATGCTTGCAGTTGCCGGTGCTACCGTTGCTTTCAGTTCTACAGTCTGACCTTTTTCTGTCAGTTTTGCAGTTGTTTTATCAAGGCTCACTCCTGTTACTGCTTCATATGCCGGATTATTTTCATCTGCTGCTCTCAGTGCATTCTTTGCATCCAGAACTTTTTTAACTGCAGCTTTGACCTGATCTTTTGTTGCAGTTGTTCCAAGTGCTTTCATTTCGCTCATTGCATCATTTAATACTTTAACACTTTCTGCTGTATAGCCTGTGAGATCCATTGCTGCAATTCTCTCTGCAGTCTTTTCTACATTTGCATTATACAGAGTGATATGTGCATAATTTGCTGTTCCAATAGAAGCATTATCTGATGTCAAAGTAAAATAAAAGTCTTTTCCATCAACCATTCTGTCTGCTTTTTCATTTTCAAGACCTGTCAATGTAATTTTTTTGGATGTTTCACCATCTTCAAATGTCACACTGCCTGCAAGGTCTGTATAGTTTACACCCTGTTCTGCTCCTGCAGACTGTGTAACATAATTTACTTTAGCCTGACCTTTTGTACCACCTGTACGTGTGATTTCTACTTCTGTTGTTCCACCATACATCAGTTCATACTCTGACTGCTTCATTGTGAAAATACCAGATCCATCTGCATAATAAATTTTGCTGATACCTAATGCTTTGGTTGAACGAGCCAGTTTGATTGTATGTGTGCCATATTCGAGATCCGGTGTTGTATACAGAACAGCTCCCATTTTTCTTGGAGACTTTTGTGTATTTACACTGTCTACTTTCTTTCCGTCAATGTAAACATCCATCATACCATGGTTCGGATCTGCTGTACCAACTACCCATGCTTTCGTTCCGGTAAAGGTAAAGGTTGCTGCCAGTCCTGCTGTATCACCCCATGCAGAACCATTTGCATTTCCATCCTCGTCTTTCTCGAAATTCCAGGTTCCTTCTCTTGTTGCATCGTTGATAGAAACTTTTTTCAGATTGCTTGGCACTGCTTCACTGCTGCCATCAGAAGACACTGAAAATCCTTTGGATGCTTTATATACACCTACATTACAGATTTTCGGAGTATCTTTTGCTTCTGTGATATTAATACGGATTGCGGTACCTTCTACTGTTTCACCGCGGCACAGACGTTTTGCTGAAATTGTTTTTCCACTTGCAAAATCATGCCACTGTCCTGCCAGGTCTTTATATTCTACTGTAAATGCAGCAATAGTCTGACCTTTCTGAATGTATTCTTCAATAGATACCACATCAAATTTCTTCAGACCGCCAAGGTTGATTTCCAGACTTCCTGTGGTCTTTCCTTCTGCCGGTGCCCAGTAAGTATTGTCGTAAACTTCTCCCTCCGGAATGGTATCCAGAACTTTTGCAGCTCCGTACTTGTCAGAATTTTTCCATGTGGAATCTGCTGTTGCAGTTACTCCACTTGCTTTTGTTAAATCTGTTTTAAAAGTATCGCTGATGTTCTTTCCTAATTCTTTAAAGCGATTTAACTGTGTTGCTCCTACTTCACCATTCTTATTCGGAGATAAATTCATCAGAAGTGTCGCACCGCGACCAACTGTACGGAAATAAATATCTGCCAGTTCACTCTCTGATTTTGTGGTGTCATCTCCTGCAGAATCTCTCCAGAACCAACCTGCAAGCATCTTGGTATCTACTTCCGGTACAGACCACTGAACACCATTGCTTACACCAATATAAGCTCCATCGGATTTTGGTAATGTCTCATAGTCTTCACCGATATTGATCTTTGCCCATGTTTCATTAGATGCCCAGCCTGATTCATTTCCGATCCAGTGAATACCACCAGTACCGGCAAGCTTTTTATCTTCTTCTCCATTTTTACCATTTACTGCTTTACCTGTTCCAAATACCTGACAGTGTGGATTGTTGTTTTTAATCGCACCCAGGATTGCTTTCCAGTCATATGTCTGTCTATTACTTGCACTTCCCTGTGCTCCGTCCATCCACCATTCTACAAAACGGTCAGAACGGCGGTTTGGATTATTATTGCCATATTTATAGCTTCCATCTGCTTTTTTGGCCTGACAGATTTCATTGATCCATGCTACATACAGTTTATTGTAGTCTGTAAATGTTCCGGTATTATTGTTATTTTTCTTATTGTTGTTATCACCAAAGCATCCATATTTATCTTCATGGATATCCCACGGTGAAAGATAACATCCCATATCCAGATTATACTTGGTACATGCATCTGAAATTTCTTCCAGGATATCACCTTGATAATCTGTACTTGCAATATCATAGTCTGTATACTGGCTTGACCACAGACAGAATCCATCATGATGTTTTGCTGTGAGGATCAGACGGCTGAATCCAGCCTCTTTTACTGCTTTTACAAGATCTTCTGCATTAAATTTCTTGGTCAGTTTAAAAATTTCTTTCGGAGTTTTTGTTCCGTAATTTTCGCCCCACTCAACGTTATTGAATGTATTCGGTCCAAAGTGACAGAATGCGGCTGTTCCCTGTTTCATATACCAGAGCTGTTCATCGTTTGGTGTTGCTCCCCAGGTTTTCGGTGCATCTGCATCTTCCGGCTGTGTAGTATCTTTAATATCAACAGTAACCGTGCAGACTGCTGTCTTGCTTCCATCTTCTGTTGTTGCCGTGATTTTTGCTTCTCCATTTGCCACTGCAGTAACTACACCTGTAGTTGCATCAACCGTTGCTACTTCCTCTTTATCGGATGCAAAAGTTACTTTTTTGTTGCTTGCATCTTCTGGTGTTACGTTTGCATTCAACTGCAGCGTCTGACCTTTTGCTGTCAGGGTAGCTGTTGTCTGGTCTAAGGTAACTCCCTCTACAGCTACGTTTGCTTTTTTCTTAAATTCAAATTTATCTACCTGACCTCCACATTTTGGATTGGTTGCTGTAAATTTCAGCACACCAGCTCCTGCCTGTGTTACTTTGACAGTAAAGGTTACCGTATGTGTTGTGGTTGCTCCGGATTCTCCATAAACATCTACGCTTCCGCTTTCCACATTGGTTCCTTCCCATGTAAATTCATTTGGATTGTTCTTCAGACGTCCGCTGCGGTAAGTAGCTGTTACACTATAGTCACCTGCTGCCGGTGCATAAAAGTTCATATACATCGCATCGCCATTTTCAAACCAGGACACCATCTTCTTGCCGCTTGCCCACTCTGTATTTTCAATTACATGGATGTGTTTACTTGTATCTTCTCCTGCTTTTGGCACCAGAGTGAAATCTTCTGCTTCTACTGTCAGGGTATCATCACCAGTCGGTAATGTATATGCCTGTTCGATATCAAATTTATCTACCTGCGGACCTGCCTTCTCGCCTGCTTTGAAGGTCAGTGTGCCTTCTCCCTCTTTTGTTACCTTTACAAAAAAGGTTACAGTATGTGTTGTAGTCGCTTTATCTTCACCGTATACATCTACACTTCCGCTTTCTACATTGGTTCCTTCCCATTCAAATGCATTTGGTGTGTCTGTATCTTTGCGACCGCTGCGGTAAGTAGCTGTCACCGCATAGATGCCTGCTTTTGGTGCATTAAACTTAATAGACATTGCATTTCCGTTTTCAAACCAGTCAACGATTTTTCCACCGCTTGCCCAGTCTCTTTCTGCAATACGAATATAGTCATTTCCCTCCTTTTTTGCCAGAGTAAAATCTTCTGCTTCTACAGATAATTTTTCTCCCGCTGACGGCAAGGTAATCACTTTCTCGTCTGTTGTTTCATCACTTGCCTGTACTTCTGCTGCCACTGCATCTGCTGCGAATACCTGACTCATCGGTACTGCCGGTCCGGAAATAACCATTGCAGCTGCTGTCATGACAGCTAAATACTGTTTCCATTTCATAAAAGCCCTCCTTATTTGCTTATACCAAAAAATTAGCTATGTCTATTCTATGTTACCATTTTCAATGCTCTTTTTCAATTATTATTTACTAAAAAAAGCTGATTACCGGAATATTTTTTATCTATCCTTCCAATAATCAGCTTTCAGAGATTCTGTTTTTCTATCTATTTTGCCCTGTAATTTCCTGTTTTGTGTCAGAAAATCATAAAATTTATTCTTTTGTGCGTTATTTTTTGATACTTTATTTTACAAATCTGTTTACTATATAAGCGTTTGCTTCTTTTTCTTCCTGATCATCCAGTGGCTGAAGCTCAATGTCTTTTCCGTATTTTCGCTCCAGTGCTTTCTCTATCAGCCAGTCACAAACCTGTGGATTTTTCGGCAGCAGTGGTCCGTGCAGATAGGTGCCGATTACATGCTTGTATACAATACCTTCATAGCCGGATTCACCGTCGTTTCCGGAACCATACAGGACTTTGCCAAACGGCTGGTTATCACCGATATCGGTACGTCCGCCATGATTCTCAAACCCGACAACCAGCATATCAAAGAGATCACTTTTTAGTACAATATTGCTGATCAGTCTTCCCGGTTTCTGCTCCGTGTGGAGTTTGACCAGATGCAGTCCTTCCATGCGGCCTTCGTCCGTCTGATAGTAATCTCCAAGCAGCTGATAACCACCGCAGACAGCGATCACAACACCGCCGTCTTCCACATAATCTTTAAAGTTTTTCTGGATCTGCTGCAGTCTTTTGCAGACGATCATCTGCTCACGGTCAGAACCGCCTCCAAGCAGTACAATATCCAGTTTGGAAAAATCTACTTCATCTTCCAGTTTAAATTCCAGCGTTTCTGCTTCAATGCCTCTCCACTGGCAGCGTTTCATCATGCACTGGATATTTCCCCGGTCTCCGTAGAGGTTCAACAGATCCGGATAAAGGTGTCCGATTGTAATTTTCATAGTTTCTGCCGCCTCCTACGCTTTTTCCTGTTCTAATTTTTTCAGGATATTGTGAGTGTCATAAAGTGCCGTATAATTTACCAGCACGTACAGATTTCCGGTTCCGTCTGCAATGCGGCTGCGGATCGCCTTTTCTACATCCGGTTCCAGCCTGGATGGAATATCAACATATTTCAGACGCAGACGCATATCCTGGCATCGGATTCCGCTGACCGTGATCGACGCTGCATTCATATCCTGAAAACGGTCAAAATCCACATCCCAGAGCCAGGAAATATCCGTACCATCCTGATCTTTATCGTTGATCAGCACGATGATATCTTTCGGTTTGTCATCTTCCTGCACTGCGGAAATATTCTGGTTAAATCCAGCCGGATTCTTTGCAAGGTTCAGCAGAACATCGGTATTTTTGATGTGAAAATGCTCCATACGTCCGTTCTGCGGATTGTAGTCTGCCAGCACTTTGTTGTAATTCTTTAATTCCAGACCGGCTGTGCGAGCTGCTGCATAGGCTGCCAGAATATTATAAACGTTGTAGAATCCACGGTAGTTGGCTTTTATTTCTCTGTTATCCACATCGAAGGAAAGTTTTCCACCGCTTTTTACGTTTTCAGCATCAAAATCGAGCTTCGGTCTTTTAAATCCGCAGTTCGGACACTCATAATCCCCAAGCTGACTGTAATGGTAAAAATGGTAATTCAGCTTTTCTCCGCAGCATTTGCAGAACTGACCTTCCCGGATCTCTCTTGCATTTTCTTTTTCCTGCTGACACTGCTTTCCGATACCAAACGTAACATATTTGTTACCGGAATCTTTTGCAAGAAATGCCGAAAGTGCATCATCGCCATTTACGACAAGTGTCATATCAGGAGCCATATGCATGGCTTTTTTGAGCAGTTCCATCGTAATATCAATCTCCCCGTAACGGTCGAGCTGATCACGGAAAAGATTGGTCAAAATCATATAGTCCGGTTTAAAATACGGCAGAACTCTTACTGTTGATGCCTCATCAATCTCAATACACGCATAATCCGCATCCAGTTTTCCGTTCCATTTTGCTGCCAGCACGAATGCCGATACGACACCGTTGAGCATATTGGAACCGGTGTGGTTGCAGATCACTTTCTCACCTTCTGCCTCGATTGCCGAGCAGAGCAGATTATTGGTTGTCGTCTTTCCATTTGTTCCGCAGGTGATAAAAATCTTTTTCCGCACCTGCCCGGAAAGTTCCATCAGGATTTTCGGATCTATTTTAAGTGCAATTTTGCCGGCCAGGGTTACCCCCTGTTTGCCGGCAAGTTTACATACTACACATGTTGCTTTTGAAATCCAGATTGCAAGCATTCTTCGCAAAATCATGGTCTTCCTCCAGTTTGATTACTCCTGTGTTGTCTCTTCGTTTTTGATTTCTTCGTCGTTTTTCTCATCTTCGATCATTTCGTCTTCGATTTTTTTGATGATATCTTCGCTGTCTGCTGAAGTTTCACGGACTTTCGCAATACTTGCCACAGATACGTTCTCCGAAAGATTCATAAGTTTCACACCGGATGTCACACGTCCAAGAACGGAAATGTCGCTACACATCATACGAATGACAATGCCTTCGGTATTGATCATCATGATCTCGTCATCCATATGGAGGTTCTTAACACCGATCACGTTTCCTGTCTTCTCCATGATCTTATAACATTTCACACCTTTACCACCGCGGTTCTGGCTCTTGAACTCATCGATCGAGGTCAGTTTTCCCATGCCGTTTGCAGATACGATCAGAAGGTGATCTCCCTGTGTATTGAGCTGCATACCAATGACTTCGTCGCCGTCATTGAGCTGCATGCCGATGACTCCCATCGCCGTACGTCCCATGCTGCGGACATCGGTTTCCGGGAAGCGGATACACTGACCGTATTTTGTTACCAGGAAAATATCTTTCTTGTTGTTGGTCAGTTTGACTTCGATCAGTTCATCATCTTCACGCAGGCTGATGGCTGCAAGTCCTGTCTTTCTTACGTTTGCATAATCCAGAAGCGGTGTCTTTTTCACAATACCCTTTCTGGTTGCCATAAACAGATATTTGCCCTGCTTGTACTCTTTGACCGGGATCATCGCCGTGATCTTTTCTTCCGGTGCGAGCTGGAGCAGATTGACGATCGCCGTTCCTCTTGCCGTACGGCTGGCTTCCGGGATTTCATATCCTTTCAGGCGGTATACTTTTCCGGTGTTGGTAAAGAACATCAGATAGTGATGTGTATTCATCATCAGCAGTTCTTCGATGTAGTCATCTTCGATGGTCTGCATACCCTTGATGCCCTTGCCACCGCGGTTCTGAGCCTTGAAATTGTCAACACTCATACGTTTAATATAACCAAGTTTTGTCATGGCGATCACAACATTTTCACGCGGGATCAGATCTTCTGTAGAAATATCATACATATCAAATCCAATGGAAGTTCTTCTCTCATCACCATACTTATCTGCGATTTCCATGATTTCTGTTTTGATCACGCCAAGCAGAAGATTTTCGTCTGCAAGAATGGCTCTCAACTCCTTGATTTTTGCCATCAGAGCTTCATACTCTGCTTCGATCTTCTCTCTTTCCAGACCGGTCAGTGCACGCAGACGCATATCTACGATCGCCTGTGCCTGTGCATCGGAAAGTTCAAAACGTGTCATCAATGCTTCTTTTGCAAGTGCTGCTGTTCTGGATGCACGGATAATGCTGATGACTTCATCAATATGATCCAGTGCGATCAGCAGACCTTTTAAGATATGTGCACGTTCTTCTGCTTTGTTGAGTTCGTACTGTGTACGTCTTGTAACAACATCTTCCTGATGTCTCAGATAATGCTGGAGCATCTCCAGAAGATTCAGAACTTTCGGCTCTTTGTTTACCAGTGCGAGCATAATCACACCAAAGGTATCCTGGAGCTGTGTATGTTTGAAAAGCTGATTCAGTACGACATTTGCGTTAACATCTCTTCGAAGCTCAATGTTGATACGCATACCTTCACGGCTTGATTCATCTGTGATCGCTGTGATTCCGTCAATCTTTTTATCACGTACCAGTTCTGCCATTTTTTCGATCAGTCTGGCCTTGTTTACCATATACGGCAGCTCCGATACCAAAATACGGCTCTTGCCGTTTGGCATGGATTCGATTTCTGTTACGGCACGCACACGGATCTTGCCGCGTCCTGTGCGGTAAGCTTCCTGGATTCCTCTTGTTCCGAGGATCATTGCACCGGTCGGGAAATCCGGACCTTTTACGATATCCAGGATTTCTTCGATCTCCGTCTCTCTGCCTTCTTCAATGCGGTTGTCGATGATCTTCACAACGGCTTTTACAATTTCACGCAGATTATGCGGCGGAATGTTCGTTGCCATACCTACAGCGATACCGGTCGTACCATTTACCAGAAGATTCGGAAATCTTGCCGGAAGTACATCTGGCTCTTTCTCCGTTTCATCGAAGTTCGGTGAAAAATCTACCGTATTTTTATCGATATCTGCAAGCATTTTCATGGAAATTTTGCTCAGACGTGCCTCAGTATATCGCATGGCAGCAGCTCCGTCGCCATCGACAGAACCAAAGTTTCCGTGGCCGTCTACCAGCGGATATCTGGTTGACCAGTCCTGAGCCATATTTACCAGTGCTCCGTAGATGGAGCTGTCTCCATGTGGATGATATTTACCCATGGTATCACCGACAATACGCGCACATTTACGGTGCGGCTTGTCAGGTCCGTTATTCAGTTCGATCATGGAATACAAAACTCTTCGCTGCACCGGCTTCAGACCGTCTCTTACATCCGGCAATGCACGTGCTGCAATAACGCTCATTGCATAATCGATATAAGATTCTTCCATGGTCTTTTTCAAATCCACGTCATGTATCTTATCAAAAATATTGTCTTCCAACAGTTTTTCCTCCTACTTCCGAGCACTAAATATCCAGATTTTTTACAAACTGAGCATTCTCTTCAATAAATTCTCTTCTTGGTTCTACCTGATCGCCCATCAGCGTTGTAAAGGTAACATCCAGCTCTGAAGAATTTTCGTTATCCATAACAACACGGCGGAGCACTCGTTTTTCCGGATCCATGGTAGTTTCCCAGAGCTGCTCTGCATCCATCTCTCCAAGACCTTTGTAACGCTGGATCTTGTTGTTCTGGTCTCGGCCGACTTCTCCCAGGATCGCTGCCAGCTGCTCATCGCTGTACGCATACCAGACTTTTTTATTTTTCTCCAGTTTATACAGTGGTGGCTGTGCCAGATATACATGTCCTTCTTTGATCAGATCCGGCATGAAACGGTACAGGAATGTCAAAAGCAGTGTACTGATATGTGCACCATCAACATCGGCATCGGTCATAATGATGATCTTGTCATAACGCAGTTTTGAAATATCGAAATCTTCGTGGATACCGGTTCCGAACGCAGTGATCATCGCCTTGATCTCCGCATTTGCATAAATACGGTCAAGTCTTGCTTTCTCCACATTCAGGATTTTTCCGCGAAGCGGCAGGATTGCCTGGGTTGCACGGCTTCTCGCTGTCTTTGCAGAACCACCGGCAGAATCTCCCTCAACAATATAGATTTCACAGTTTTTCGGATCTTTGTCTGAACAGTCTGCCAGTTTTCCAGGAAGAGACATTCCTTCCAGTGCAGATTTTCTTCTGGTCAGATCTCTTGCTTTCCTGGCTGCCTCTCTCGCTCTCTGAGCCATGATAGATTTCTCAAGGATCATTTTTGCAACCTGCGGATGCTGTTCCAGATAGATCATCAGCTGCTCGGAAACAATATTGTCAACAGCACCTCGTGCCTCACTGTTGCCCAGTTTCTGCTTGGTCTGTCCTTCAAACTGCGGATCTTCAATCTTGATGCTTACGATCACGGTAAGACCTTCACGGATATCATCACCGGAAAGTGTCTCGGTGTCCTTGATCAGTTTATTCAGTCTCGCATAAGAATTAAAAGTCTTTGTCAGTGCATTTTTAAAACCAGTCAGATGAGTTCCGCCTTCCGGAGTCGTGATGTTATTTACAAAACTGTAGGAACCTTCGGTGTATCCATCGTTGTGCTGCATGGCAACTTCCACATAAATATTATCCTTCATTCCTTCACAGTAAATAATATCCGGGTAAAGCGGTGTCTTGCCTTTATTCAGGTAAGTCACAAACTCCTTGATACCGCCCTCATAATGGAACATCTTTTCGATTGGTTCTTCCGGACGGTCATCTCTTAAAACAATCTTGATATTTTTTGTAAGAAATGCCATCTCACGAAGTCTCTGTTTAAGCACATTAAAATCAAAAACTGTTTCTTCAAAAATTTCGCTGTCCGGCAGGAATGTAACCGTTGTACCTGTTTTCTTTGGATCACATTCTCCGATCACTTTTAATTTATATACTACTTTTCCTCTTTCATATCGCTGACGATAAATTTTACCTTCATGGTAAATCGTAACTTCAAGATGTGTAGAAAGTGCATTTACAACAGACGCACCTACACCATGCAGACCACCGGAAACTTTGTATCCGCCACCGCCGAATTTTCCGCCGGCATGCAGGATCGTAAACACGACTTCTACCGCCGGAATACCTGCTTTGTGGTTGATTCCGACCGGAATGCCACGTCCATTGTCAATGACTGTTACGGAATTATCTTTATTTATCGTTACCTGGATGGTATCACAATACCCCGCAAGAGCTTCATCAACTGCATTATCTACAATCTCATAAACCAGATGATGAAGACCTCTGGACGATGTACTGCCGATATACATACCCGGTCTCTTTCGTACAGCCTCAAGACCTTCCAATATCTGAATCTGATCTGCACCGTATTCTGCATTGCTCTCTGTGCCCATAGTAACCTCCTGTCTTTTCTTTTCATCCTTCGCAAACAACACCGTCTGCAACATGAAAAACTTTGTTCAACTGAAACTTGTTTTCTATAAAATCATCAATCCCCGTACAGGTGATCAACGTCTGTATATCATGTATACTGTCTAATAAATACTGCTGCCTGCTGCTGTCCAGTTCGGAAAGTACATCATCCAGAAGCAGTACCGGCGTATCTTTGATCGCTCTTTTTACCAGTTCGATCTCCGCAAGTTTCAGCGAAAGTGCAGCCGTTCTCTGCTGCCCCTGCGATCCAAATCTGCGGATATCTACACCCTTTACTTCAAAAAGCAGATCGTCCCTGTGAGGACCTGTCATGCTCATTTTCACCTTCAGATCCCGTTTCCTGGAAGTCTGAAGTTTTCTTTCGAATTCGTCCGCAGAAACATTTTTCTCATAACGGACCATCAGCTCTTCTCTGCCGCCCGTCAGATTTCTATGTATCTCTGCTACAATCACGCCAAGCTCTTTGACAAACCGCTCCCTTGATTCGATCAGCTTTTTTCCATATTTTACCAGCTGCATATCCCATATATCCAGCATTTCTTCATACTGACTGTTAAAAGAACACTCTTTCAGAAGCTTATTTCTCTGTATGATCACTTTATTGTAATTGGAAAGCTCGTGTAAGTAAAGCTTATCCAGCTGACAAAGTTCCATATCAATAAAACGCCGCCGCTCCGCCGGTCCGTTTTTAATGATACCAAGATCCTCCGGTGAGAAAAAAACGAAGTTTGCGATTCCAAGCAGCTCTGCCGCCTTTCGGATCGGCACGCCGTTGACTGCAATGCCCTTCGGCCGGTTCTTTTTCAGATGCATATCGATCTCATAAGCACTCTGGCTTCTGCTGATCGCCATCCGTATATGAGCTTCTTCCTCACCAAAACGGATCATTTCCCTGTCTTTACTTCCCTTATGGGATTTCGTCGTTCCGCATAGATATACCGCTTCGAGAATATTGGTCTTCCCCTGGGCATTGTTCCCATAGAAAAGATTCGTTCCCTTATCAAAAGACAACTGCAGCGACTCATAATTGCGGAACTGATTCAGCTTCAAAGATTTTACTATCATTCCATCAATCTGTAATTTTTACAGTCTGACCATCATATTCTACCACATCGCCGGCATGCAGTTTCTTGCCCCGCTGTGTTTCTGTCTGGCCGTTTACCTTCACAAGACCATCCTGAACGGCATATTTTGCGTCCACGCCGGACTCTACAAAACCTGCTGCTTTCAATGCCTGACCAAGTTTGATAAACTCATCTCTTAATTTAATTGTTTCCATAAACTTTCACTCCTTATGCCATAAAATTAACCGGCAAGATCAAATATATATAAGATTGCTGTTCGTCTCTGATAAAGCATGGTGCTTTCGGGTTCATCAGATAAATATCAACCGTTTCATCATCAATAACACGAAGAGCATCGATCAGAAATCGCGGATTAAATCCGATCATAATGTCCTTGCCTTCTTTATTGATGTCAATTTCTTCATCCATAGAACCGATCTGAGACTGAATCTTAAGTTCAATATTATCATCTGTGATTGAAAGAATGATCGGTTTTTTATCACTTTCTTTTACCAGAAGTGTCGCACGGTCAATACAGTCCAGAAGCTCTTTTTTATTTACCTGAATCTTGGTTTCGTAGTCACTGGAAAGCATCTGATCAATGCGGAAATATTCACCCTCAATCAGACGTGACACAACAACGGTATCATCAAATTCAAAGACAATATGATTTTTTGTAAAGAAAATACTGACTTCATCTTCGGTTTCGCCTGATAAAATCTTACTGATTTCGATAAGTGTCTTTCCAGGAACGACAACTTTGATATCAGAATATTCCTCTTTTAATTCAATTTTCCGTATACTTATGCGGTGTCCATCCAGGGATACTACACGCAGCATATCGCCTTTGACTTCGAATAATTCCCCGGTCATCATCTTATTGTTTTCATTGGCTGCGATTGAGAAAATAGTCTGACGAATCACCTCTTTTAATGTAAACTGAGAGACAACAATATGATTATCTCTTTCTACATAAGGAAGATAGGAAAATTCTTCCCCGGACTGACCGCTGATGCTGAATTTTGCCTTCTCACAGGTGATGGTAGTCGTCAGATTTCCGTCTGTTTCAATCGTAACATCATTATCAGGAAGTTTACGAATGATATCAGAGAAAATTTTTGCATCAATTGCAACAATTCCTTTTTCCAAAATGGTACCGTCAACGATGGTTTCAATTCCAAGTTCCATATCATTGGCTGTAAATTTAATATTGTTTGTGGATGCATCAATCAAAATACATTCCAGGATAGGCATGGTTGTTTTTCCTGGGATTGCTTTCAGAACAATATTCACACTTTTTAAAAGATTACTTTTTGAGCATACTAATTTCATTGTGTTGATAACTCCTTTGTGGGTTAAATGAGATAAATTAAAGAGAAAATCCGCAGTAGCCGCCGTAGGGGATGTGAATATGTGAATAACTCCCAAAATCCTTGAATTTAAGGGAAAAAACAGGTTGGATAAACTGGTGAAAAGTCCACAAATTTCTGAGGAAAACCGGTGGGTTATTAACATCCTCAGAAATTGGCTAAAGTTATTCACACAGTATCCAACACATATCCACATTATTTTGTGCACAAATAAAAAGACGATGCTTTTTCGGCCGTCTAGTTTGGATTCAGTTTCTTTTTAATGATATCTATCGTGTTTTTCAGATCATCGGAAGTCTCAATTTCTTTCGAAATTTTCTCAACTCCATGAAGTACGGTCGTATGATCGCGGTTTCCCATCAGTTTTCCGATCGCTTTGAGCGGTGTGCTGGTCATTTCACGGCACAGATACATGGCAATCTGCCTTGGAATCACGATATCAGCACTTCGTTTGGAACCTTTTATATCATCTGTTTTGATATGAAAGTGTTCTGCAACGGTCAGAAGGATCAGATCCGGGGTGATTTCTCGTTTTGCGTTCGGTGAAATCATATCCTTTAAGGCTTCCTGTGCCAGTTCTACTGTAATTTCGCGGTGTTCAAGACTGCTCATTGCAGTGATCCGGTTCAGTGCACCTTCGAGTTCACGGATATTGGACTTGATATTGGTAGCAATATACTGAATGACTTCATCATCCAGATGGTAACCTTTTTCTTTTGAATCACGTTCTTCTTTTTTGCGGAGGATTGCCATCCTTGTCTCATAATCCGGGGAAGAAATATCTGCGATCAGGCCCCATTCAAAGCGGGATTTCAGCCTTCCTTCCAGCGTTGCGATCTCTTTCGGCGGTTTATCGGATGAAATGATGATCTGCTTTTTCGCACCATGCAGGTCGTTAAACGTGTGGAAAAACTCTTCCTGTGTGGACTCTTTTCCGATGATAAACTGGATATCGTCGATCAGCAGAACGTCGATATTACGGTACTTTTCACGGAATTTTGTCATAGCAGTATTATTGCCGTTTCGGATCGCTTCAATCAGTTCGTTCGTAAAGGATTCACTCGTTACATAAAGTACTCTGGTCTGTGGATTATTTTCCAGGATAAAGTGTGCGATCGAGTGCATCAGATGGGTTTTGCCCAGTCCAACACCTCCGTAGAGGAAGAGGGGATTGTAGATTTCGCCCGGGGATTCGGCAACTGCCAAAGATGCAGCGTGTGCAAATTTGTTGTTGCTTCCGACAACGAAGTTTTCAAAGGTATATTCCGGATTTAAATTTGCTTTTTCTAATATATTATTGAAAGAATTGTCAGTATTCGAAGAAGAATCCGCTTCTTTTACAACATTTTGTTCTACAGTATACACGATCTTGGTGCAGTCCAGTCCTGTAAGCTCTGCAATCGTAGAACGAAGCGGAGTTGTAAACTTCTTATTTATATAGGAATTAATGAAATCCTCGTTAATACCCATTTCATCAATCGGGACATAAATAAAAAGAGTGCCTTCGTGCTCTTCCGATCTCCTGGATCAAACCACTGTCATATCTTTGTACTTGAAGTGGTTTGATCCAGGTGTTGATGGAAATTGGGGAAAATCCGAATTCTGTACTGAGGGTATCCACAACACTGTCCCACTTTTCTTCTATGATATTCATGAGGATCTCCTTTTAAGGCCAGTTTTACTTATTTAATATTAAACTAAAACAGGAAAATTATCAATGCTTATTTTTGAATGTGCATAACTTTTCGACAATAATCCACACTCAAAAATGCGATAAAATGGGCGTTTGTGGGAAAAATGTAGAAAATATGCAAAAGTTACACACGAAGTTATCCCCAAGTTATCCCCAAAATGTGGATAACTTTATGTAAACCAATAAGTTTACATAAGTATGTTACAGAAGAACCAGATGAAAAAAAGGTTGAAAAATAAAGGAATTTTGGGAATCACAGACTTCGAAAAATGTAGAAAAATGTCGAAAGAAGGAAAGAGGTGGGATTGGCAGTGTGAATAACTAAAGGAACATCATCCACAGTGGGAAAAGCCTTATTTTAAGGCATTTTTTTGAAAAAGAAAAAAAGTTTTTCACATCAAATAAAAAAGTTATCCCCAAGTTATCCCCAAAATGTGGATAACTGAGTGTAAACTATGCAGATGTCCGCTTTGCATCCGTTTGTCTATGGGACTGACAGGAACGGTTCTGCCCCAAAGCATGGTTCAATTGAAAAAATCACGGAATTACTTGACTTTATGGGGCTTTGCATATATAATTGAAACGATGTTTTCTAAACAGATAAAACAGATTTTATATTTGATAAGGAGGTGCCGTAATAATGAAAATGACATTTCAGCCAAAGAAAAGATCCAGAGCTAAAGTTCATGGATTCAGAGCAAGAATGAGCACTGCAGGCGGAAGAAAAGTACTTGCTGCCAGAAGATTAAAAGGAAGAAAAAAATTATCAGCATAGGCCGCAGATGTGTGGCCTTTTCTTCTATGTTCGTCTTTTGAAAGGATGACAGAAAAAAGGAAGCAGTATGATATTTTCAGAGTCTTTGAAAAAAAACAGAGATTTCCAGACGGTATATAAGTATGGAAAGTCGGCCGCCAACCGTTATCTCATTATGTATATCTATCCGAATCAGACAGAGAGGAACAGACTTGGGATTTCGGTCAGTAAAAAGGTGGGCAATAGTGTGGTCAGACACAGACTGGCCAGATTGATAAGAGAAAGTTATCGCCTGAGTGAAACCAGGTTTCACTCAGGATATGATATTGTAGTAATTGCAAGACCTGTTGCAAAAGATAAGAATTATTTTGAAGTAGAAAGTGCATTATTACATCTTGGTAAAGTGCATAAAATAGCAGGTTGATATTCATGAAAAATATTTTAATCGCAATGATCCGGTTTTATCAGAAATTTCTGTCACCATTAAAGCATACGAGATGCCCCTATACACCGACCTGCTCGCAGTATGGCCTGGAGGCGATACAAAAATACGGGGCTGTTAAAGGAAGTCTTCTGGCATGCTGGAGGATTTTGCGATGCAATCCCTTTTCCAAGGGTGGTTATGATCCCGTTCCGTAAACGGGTAGGAAGAATTAAAAATAGAAAATTGAATATGAAGAACTGCTGTATAATGTCAGGTGAATATGCAGGAGGAAGGTTATGTTATTAACAAAAAGCAACACCATCATCATTGGACAGGTGGCAACACTGTTAGGTCTTTTGATGAATGCGATTTTTAGTTTCACTGATGGGGTGTTTGGGATTTCCAATATCGGTGTATGTATTATTTTGTTTACACTGGTTATTTATGCCCTGCTCACTCCACTCACGATCAAACAGCAGAAGTTTTCAAAGATGTCTGCGATCATGAATCCTGAGATAAAGGCAATCCAGAAAAAGTATGCCGGCAAAAACGACCAGGTAAGTATGATGAAGATGAACGAAGAAACACAGAATGTATATGCAAAATACGGTGTTTCTCCGATGGGAACATGTCTTCCGATGCTGATTCAGCTGCCGATCCTGTTTGCATTGTATCGTGTAATCTGGAATATTCCGGCTTACGTTGCAAGTGTAAAAGATGTATTTACTCCTCTTGTAAATGTTCTTTTAAAGACACAGGGTACACAGCAGTTTTTAGCTGATACAGTAGGAAACCAGGTCAATTTCCAGAGACTTGGTTATACAGCAAACAGTGCGATCGATGCACTGTACAAGTTCAAACCGGCAGACTGGACTGCAATGGCAGAGAAGTTTCCGGATCTGTCAGGTATGATCTCACAGACAACAGGCAGTCTTGATAAAATGAACTATTTCCTGGGATTGAATATTTCCAACTCACCGATGACAGCGATGGTGGAAAATTTCAAGGCACATAACTGGATTTTATTTGTATGTGCACTGGCAATCCCGATACTGGCAGGTTTAAGCCAGTGGCTCAACACCAAACTGATGCCGCAGGCAGCAGCAAGCCCGGCAGGAGACGACAGTTCCATGGAAAGCTCCATGAAGATGATGAACAATATGATGCCTCTGGTATCTGTATTCTTCTGTCTGTCACTTCCGATCGGTCTTGGTATCTACTGGATCGCAGGTGCGGTATTCAGAGGTATCCAGCAGGTTGTTGTCAACAAACATATGGAAAAGATGGATATGGACGCACTGATCCGCAAAAATGTGGAGAAAATGAATGCCAAACGTAAGAAACAGGGACTTCCGCCAAAGAAAATTTCTGAGCATGCAAAAGTAAACTTCAAAGATCTTGAGGATGCACAGAAAGTGGATGAGAAGAAACAGGCAGAACGTCAGAAAAAAATCCAGGATTCTACGGAGTACTATAAACACGCAGATGCGAAACCGGGAAGTATTGCAGCAAAAGCGAGAATGGTTCAGCAGTTTGATGAAAAGAATCCAAAAGGTAAGAAAAATAAGAATTAAAGTAATAAGGTAATAAAGAGAAGTAATATGGGGAGAAGGATGGGAGGTATTAAAATGGAAGAGTATATCGAGGTTTCTGCGAAGACAAAAGAAGAAGCGATCATGAATGCAGCAATTCAGCTTGGAACAAGCAGCGATAATATTGAATATGATGTTATTCAGGAAGCAACTTCCGGACTTTTTGGAATCGGAAGAAAACCGGCCATTATAAGGGCAAGAAAGAAAAAAGATATTTCTCTTGATTTTGAGGAAGCCGTAAGAGATCCTTTGAAGGACATTTCTGCAAAGAAAAGCTTTATGAAAAAACCGGCAAAGAAATTTACCAAAGAGCCGGTAAAAAAACAGCCTGAGAAAACGGTTGAAAAGAAGGAAGAAAAACCGGTTGAGAAGAAACCGGAAAATCAGCCGCAGTCAAAAGCTGAAAAAGAAGTGGAAGTAAAGAAAGAAGAACCGCAGGCAAAACCGGCAGTTACAAGAGAAAAGCTTCCGATCAACAAAGAAGCAGCAGAGAAAGATGCAAAAGAATTTCTGGAGAAAATGTTTGCAGCAATGGATTCAGAAGTTTGCATCAAAACATCATTTGATAAAGATGACAATCTGAACATCGAGCTTTCCGGTAAAGACATGGGTGTTCTGATCGGTAAGAGAGGACAGACTCTTGATTCTATCCAGTATCTTACAAGCCTCGTTGTCAACAAAGGCAATGCGGGATATGTACGTGTGAAGGTAGATACCGAAAACTACCGTGCACGCAGAAAAGAGACGCTGGAAAATCTGGCAAAGAATATTGCGTTCAAAGTAAAGAGAACAAAGAAACCGGTATTCCTGGAGCCGATGAATCCATACGAGAGAAGAGTGATCCATTCTGCACTTCAGAATGATCCGCTGGTGTCCACACACAGCGAGGGCGAAGAGCCGTATCGTAAAGTAGTTGTTACATTAAAAAAACAGTAAAGTAAAATAGTTGTAAGTGATATGAGTCTGATTTTCAGTGCGGCAGATATGCTGCCGAAAATCAGACTTTTTGAATATCAGGAGGAATCAATGAAAGGTGAAACGATTGCAGCGATCTCCACAGCAGTCAGCAGTTCCGGAATCGGGATTGTGCGAATCAGCGGAGATCAGGCATTTGAAATAGCGGACCGTGTATACAGAAGTCCGAAAGGCAAAAAGAAATTATCAGAACAGCAATCCCATACGGTTCACTATGGTTATATCTGTGACGGAGACGAAGTGCTGGATGAGGTGCTTGTAGTTCTGATGCGTGCACCGAGAAGTTTTACGGCGGAAGATACCGTAGAAATCGACTGCCACGGCGGTGTGTATGCGATACAGCGAGTGCTGGAAGCTGTGATCAAAAATGGTGCAGCTCCGGCAGAGCCGGGAGAATTTACCAAACGTGCCTTTTTAAATGGAAGAATGGATCTGTCGCAGGCGGAGGCGGTGATGGATGTCATTGAGGCAAAAAATGAATACGCTCTGAAAAGTTCCGTCGGCCAGCTTCGCGGAAGCATCGGTCAGAAAATAAAGGATCTGAGAGCAAAGATCATTTATCATATTGCATATATTGAGTCGGCATTGGATGATCCGGAACATATCAGCCTTGACGGTTATCCGCAGGAGCTTGAAAAGGAAAATGAAGCGTGGATCGAGATGATCGAGAAGCTGATCCGCTCTGCAAACGATGGAAGGATCATGACGGAAGGCATCAAGACGGTAATCCTTGGAAAGCCAAACGCCGGAAAGTCTTCTCTGCTTAACAAGCTTTGCGGAACGGAAAAGGCGATCGTGACAGACATTGCGGGAACGACAAGAGATGTGCTGGAGCAGAGCATCAATCTTCACGGCATCACACTTAACCTGATGGATACCGCAGGCATCCGTGATACGGAAGATATCGTAGAGCAGATTGGTGTGCAGCGTGCAAAAAAATATGCAAAAGAAGCAGACCTGATTCTGTACGTGGCAGATTCATCGACCGCACTGGATGAGAATGATGAAGAGATTATCGAACTATTTGAAGGCAGAAAGGTGATCGTTCTTTTAAATAAATCGGATCTGGAGCCGGTAACGACAGAACAGATCCTGAAGGAAAAAGTGGGAGAACATCCGGTGATCTGCGTTTCTGCAAAAGATGAGACTGGATTTGAACAGCTTGAGGATACACTCAAAAATATGTTTCTCGAAGGCAGCCTTTCTTTTAACGATGAGGTATGTATCACAAATATGCGTCATAAGGCAGCACTTATGGATGCAAAAGAGAGCCTGAAGCAGGTGACGGAGAGCATCGCACAGGATATGCCGGAGGATTTCTTCTCGATCGATCTGATGAGTGCATATGAATCTCTGGGAACGATTATCGGCGAGGCCGTGGATGATGATCTGGTAAATGAAATTTTCAGTAAGTTCTGTATGGGCAAATAAGTGGAGGCAAGAAATGAATACATTAGAAGAATATACAGATGTGGTAGTCGTAGGAGCCGGACATGCCGGATGTGAGGCAGCACTTGCCTGTGCAAGACTCGGACTTTCCGCAACCATTTTTACCGTGAGTGTGGACAGCATTGCACTGATGCCGTGCAACCCGAACATAGGTGGAAGCTCCAAGGGTCATCTGGTAAGAGAAATCGATGCACTTGGCGGTGAGATGGGAAAAAATATCGACAAAACGTTTATCCAGTCCAAGATGCTCAATAAATCCAAAGGACCTGCCGTACATTCTCTGCGTGCACAGGCAGACAAGGCAGAATATTCCAGATCCATGCGAAAAGTTTTGGAAAACACAGATAACCTGTCAATCGTGCAGGCAGAAGTTGCAGAAATTCTGACAGAAGACGGAAAAATCACCGGAGTCAAAACATTCTCCGGGGCAACGTATCACTGCAAAGCCTGCGTGCTTTGTACCGGAACATATCTGCGTGCAAGATGTATTTACGGTGATATCAGTAATTATACCGGGCCAAACGGATTGCAGGCAGCAAATCATCTGACAGATTCCCTGAAAGCACATGGAATCGAGATGCAGCGATTTAAGACCGGTACACCGGCACGTGTAGACCGCAGATCGATTGATTTTTCAAAAATGCAGGAACAGTTTGGCGATGAGAGAGTGGTACCATTTTCTTTTACAACCGATCCGGAGAGTGTCCAGATCGACCAGGCATCCTGCTGGCTGACTTATACAAACGAAGAAACACATGAAATTATCCGGAAAAATCTGGATCGTTCACCACTTTATTCCGGTATGATCGAGGGAACCGGACCAAGATACTGTCCGTCCATCGAGG
>OLQB01000840.1_pt1 | contig 23435 bp, 30 predicted proteins | sample 1672681 | NCBI WGS metagenome assembly OLQB01 (sample SAMEA3136713, study PRJEB25190) | human gut metagenome | reverse complement strand
TCTCTAGATTATTTATTTTTTATAAAGCTATAATTGATTAAAAAATATTTAGTAATCAAAGTTACTAATATTAAAAACTCAAATTTCGCACACCTGAACCCCTTATGAGAATCAGGTAAAAGAGCTCGCCAATGCGCCTCTCATCCATGTTGCGCCGCTGCTCTAACACGAGCATCATATAGCGCCGTAAAGACAATGGACGTATGAGCAGTCAGGGCATCGTAGGAGATGAATCTCGTCTCTTTGCCCAACTTCAGGTAGCACTGGAAGCAGAAGTGTATCTTCTCGCGTTTCTTGACATACGCGATGACGTCGTAGCCAAGCTCGTGAATCTGGTGTAGCGATGCCGGTGAGCGGAACCATGAGCCGAACAGGACGTGCTGGGCAGGGGCACCTGCCTCACGAGCCTCTTCCAATAGTGTTAGAATAACATCTGGAGCCTTGCACTGAGCTAGCTTGCGCTGTTTGCCACCATTGCTACGCGGGTAGATGTCATCTGACGCGCCTCACAATTGCCGCTGCTTCGACAAAGAGGACAGCAGGCAGTGGCGGAGCAGCAGGAAAGTAATCCCATCGCTCCAACCAAACGTGAGCATACGGAAGCCTTTTAGGAACGTGCCACTGACATAGTCGTAGACGCGGGCCAGCAGCTCCACTTTCTTGGGCGTTTGCGTTTGAGCAAGGAGTTGTCGATGATGAGGATGTTCCTACGGTCTTCGCCCGTCATTGGTGCGATTGACCTTCTGGATGTTGGTCGTATCCAGGAGTTCATTGAAATGGTAGAACATATCCCTCTCAAACGGGATGGACTCTGACGCATCCTTCTTCCGTTGGTAAAAGGACCGCCTCTGGAACACCGCCTCGGACGCGGCTTTGCGGTCATGACCGCAAAGCCGCACATCTTGTAGACATTTGTAGTTTCGCAAGAACTGGCTGACATGGAACTCGGCAAAGAATTGACGAATCTTGGAAGATGATACTTCACAGGAGTGATGATATTGTACAATATTCATGGCATAAGCCTTCCGTTTGTGTTGTGGATTTTCCTTACTTTTATTATACAAAACGGAATGAGTTCATACTATTTTTATTTCGCGGATTACTAATAAAGATAAATCAGCGGGGTATCAACTGTGAAGCTTAAGTTAATAATAGATGGATTCTGTACATTAACATACTATATTCCGTTTTCCCGGAAAGCCATGTCGTTTCTCTCTTGCATTTCCAAATATCCATTTATGCTTTGATTTCTGTGCCATCTTTAAAAGTCACCCAAATATCATCTTTCTCATTTACAGTAATGAAATCCACCAAACTGCACCACAGTCTTTTATCAAAAATGCTAATAAATTCCTGTTTCTGTAAATTTTCAATAAATCTTTCTAGCTCCTGGCCCCTACTTGTACGCTGTTTCATGGTATCGCAAATCTGGCCATACTTGATTTTTATTTTTTCATAGCGGTTAACTAGCTTGCTGTACTCTTGGTTATATTCCATTTGATCCTGTGTCAAGCAAGCATTTTCGGAGATGAGTTGCTGAACCCGTTCTGCTAACAGGTTCATATTGAGTTCTAATGCGTTTCGTTTCTTTTCCAAATCTGTAGTATCAACTAGGCGAATCTTTAACAGAATAATATTGCTAAGGATTTCATCTTTATTCTTGATAAGTTGATTGACTGCTCGGACAAATACATTTTCTATCTCATTTTCAGTCAGATGTGGCGTCTTACAATGTCTCTTGAACTTATCATTACAGCGATATACGGTCTGACGGTATTTATCCGTCGAGTGCCATACTTTGGCTCCGTACCAACTGCCGCACTGTCCACATTTGATTTTGCTCGAGAAAATGGATACCCCACTGTAGCGTTTCCTCCCCTTAATGTTTCTCCTCTTTTTTATAGTTTCCTGTACCAAGTCAAAAACCTGCGGACTAATGATTGCTTCATGATCATTCTGTACATAGTACTGCGGCACTTCCCCTTCGTTCCTCTTACTTTTTTTCGTAAGAAAGTCCACCGTAAATTTCTTTTGAAGCAACGCATCCCCCTTGTACTTTTCATTCATGAGAATACTTCGCACCGTGTTGGTTCTCCACATTTTGCCCCCCGCAGGTGTTGGAACCTTTTGCTCTGTCAATTTCTTTGCAATGGAATGAAAGGTGTACCCGCTAAGATATAAGCGATAAATCAGTTTTACTGTTTCTGCCTGCTCTTTATTCACTACCAGATTGCCGTCCGCTCCCCTGTCATAACCAAGAAAATGACTGAATGCCAAACTGACCTTCCCATCAGCAAACCGTTTCCGATGTCCCCAAGTGACATTTTCTGAGATACTCCTACTTTCCTCCTGTGCAAGGGAACTCATAATAGTAATAAGAAGTTCACCTTTGGCATCTAGTGTCCAGATGTTTTCTTTTTCAAAGTAGATTTCGACCCCTTTATCTCTCAACTTACGTACGATTGTCAAGCTATCCACTGTATTCCGCGCAAAACGGCTGACCGATTTCGTGATGATAAGGTCAATCTTACCATCCATTGCATCACGAATCATACTTTTAAAGCCTTCCCTATGCAAGGTATTTGTCGCTGAAATTCCTTCATCCGTATACATCCCAGCGAATTCCCAGTCGCTGCGTCCCTTTATATAATTTGTATAATAGTCAACCTGTGCTTCATAACTTGTAAGCTGTTCATCCCGGTCGGTTGAAACGCGTGCATACCCGGCGACCCTTCTCTTTTTCTGGCTATGAATAGGCTTTTCTGTGTAATTCTGTAGTGTAGCTGGTATAACCTGCACTTTTTTCATGGCAATTGCACCTCTTTATTTTCTCTAGAATAAAACCGGAACAGCAGGGTCCGATTCTTCTGAACCTCAATCCATTCCACCTGTTCCCGAAATTTTTGCTCATCAAATGTAGATTCGCCAAGAAGGGCTGCCGCTGTTTTTTTCAGCCAATCTTCTTGGATACCGCTAGTGTGGACACATTTATGTTTGTTCCGACTCCGCCAATACGCCACTCTTCTATTTTTACGTGTTTCCAAACAACGGACAAATTTCACATCACAAGTCGGGCAAAAGATACGTTCTGAAAAGGCACTATAACGGCTGGACAGTCCACTTTTACGGTATTGGACCATTCTTTGCCGCACTTGTTCTTTCCGTTTCTCCGTCCACATATCCTTTAACGCTGTCGATTTCCATGACTGCTTAATAACCTTGCCGTCCTTTAAGTAAAATAGCAAGGAATGATAAGCCGGCACCACTATTTTCTCTACCTTCTGTAAAAACTTAGTCTTATCAAAAGTTGCCATTTCAAGCGCACTCATACAAGCGCGTTCAAGAGCAGGCTGTGGAATGGCACCATAGGCCCCGCACCGTTTCTCCGCTTTTCCTTTATTTGACAAGCACGACCAGTATTCACTCGGTTTGCCTTTGTACTTTCTTATGTTATGGATGTAGCTTTTTCCACAAATACCGCACTTGATGATTCCTGTAAAGCAGGATATGTTTAGGAAGTTTCTGGCATATCCGCCACGTTGCCTTCCCGCCTCCTTACGCCACGCCATCTCTTTCTGAACCTGATTGAATGTCGCTGTATCAATAATGGCCTCATGATGATTTTCCACTACATACTTATCCTTTTCTCCATGGTTTATGACCTGATGTTTGGTAATTGGATCTATTACGAAGGTCTTTTGAATGACCAGGTTCCCTTTATATACAGGATTCTGCAACATCTGCTTTATAGTAGAATCCTGAAATAGGTTGCCGTACATCGTATGAGCTCCGATATTGGCAAGCTCTCGCTGTATATCTCTTCGCGTTTTCCCTGCTAAATACCCCTTAAAGACTCTCCGAACAATCGCTGCTTCCTCTTTCTGGATAACTAGTTCTCCATCTTTCCAACGGTACCCATAAATAAAGAACTTTGCATGGGGAATCCCTTTTTCGTATTTCTTTTGAAACCGCCACTTGATATTGTCGCTGATAGAACGGCTTTCTTCCTGAGCAAAGGAGGCAAGGATTGTCAGCATCAGCTCTCCATCACCACTTAGGCTACGAATGTTTTCTTTTTCAAACCAGACTTCGACACCAATCTCTTTTAGGTGCCGAACCGTCTTAAGCAGGTCAACCGTGTTACGTGCAAACCGCTGGATGGATTTCGTAAGAATAATATCGATTTTTCTGGCTTCTGCATCTGCAAGCATACGTTGAAACTCTTTTCTCTTAATAATCTTTGTTCCGGTAATACCATAATCAGCATATACACCCGCATATTCCCACGCAGGATTTTTCTGTATCAATGAACTGTAATAGCTAATCTGAGCCGATAGGGAATGCTGCATTCTCTCTGATTCTACAGAGACTCGGGCATAAGCAGCAACCCGCCTCCGTTTGGAAATTTCGGTAACCTTCTGTTCTATTTTCCACATTTTCTTTTCCATAGTTGAACCCTCCTTCCAACTATATATATCACTCTAACCAGTAGAATTATCAAGTGTATAAATCCCCGAAAAACGCTTGATATTTATGAATCATTTCCTTCTTGAAGGACTGGTACTCCTTCTTAGTAATAAGTTTATCATTCAACATTTTCCTTGCCAGATTTATCGTTACCTGAAAAGTTATTTCATTAAAAAATAACTCCTTATCCATGGCGGACACCTCCGAACCGGTAAGCAATATAGCAAGCATGAGAGCAGAACTTCCGATGACTATTGCCATAGACAGTGAATGCTTTTCCGCAGGCCGGGCAAGTAAAAGCATAGACTGCCTTCCGCTTCACCAGCGTCAGATGTGCGTTCCACCATTTGTTCCGACAGGCATCACAGCAGAACCGTTTTCGCTTCCGCCCCGGATTCTGATCAATAGGCTTCCCACACTGCTCGCATACTGCTCCATCTATCCTGGTTACCAGACTGTGCCGCCGGCAGAACGACTTCACCGTATTGATGGAAATCTGAAGCTGCATAGCAATCCTGCCATACCCTGCCCCAGCTCGGCGCAGAGCAATAATCTGTTGTTTCTGTTCGTCTGTCATGATGGATACCTCCTGAATTTTTGGTCTTCAGGAGTAACAGGACAGAACGGCTATTACTAAGTACTATAAAAAACAAAAAAGCCGGTACGGGACATCCTTCCCGATGTTCCGTACCGGCTTTTCTCATCCAACCTTCTGTTTTGTATCAGCCACAATAGATTTGACCGCTTGCTGCAGCAAAGTAATATACAGCCTGTTCCGAATCTTCACCCACCAACTAGTGGTAGTCTGGATTTCCGCTTCCAGTGGGTCTGTGAGGTTCTTCATCTGCGCTTCCACCAGCTTCTGGATGTCCTCCAGGTCGATGGACTTGATGGCCGCTTCGGCTTCGCTCCTGGCAAAAGATACAACAGTATCAGCGACGGCTTTCTTGATTTCTTCACGGTTCATGGTCATTTACCTCCCAAGATCAATTGTTCATAATCAGTGACACCCCGGGCTACTGCTCTGGCCAGGGCATCCTGGGCATAGGCCAGGATTTCTTCATCGCCGGGATTAGTGATGAAGGCGAGTTCGACCAGGACAGCGGGCATTGCCGTATTGGTCAGAACGTAGAGTCCGTTGACGCCAGGCGTGGCAATTTTCACGCCCCGGTCAGTGGTATCAAGGGCATCAATAATTTGGCGTTGGATACAGTTGGCCAGCATGTTGCCACAGTAACTGCCAGCACAGGCCCAGGTTTCTGTGCCGTTAGCTTCTTCTGCCATTGCAGCATTGCAGTGGAGGGACACGAAAATGTCGGCATCACTGCTATTGGCGGTTTCACAAATTTCATACAGGCTGTCAGATTGAAGCAGTTCTGTTTCTACGCCTGCCGCATTTAGATAGCTTGCAGCGGATTTACCAACGGCCAATGCTACATCACTCTCGCGTAGGCCCGTTTCTTCATTGACGGCACCTGGGTCGGGATGCCCGTTCGGCGCATGGCCGGGGTTCAGGAATACTTTCATTGCTTTTCTTCTCCTTTCTGATGAACAGCGGTTTTCACGGTTCCGCCGATGTAACCGAGCAAGCCAGAAGCGATGGACATGGCCAGCTCGTTGAGGGCATAAAAAATCGCCAAGATCAGTGCCATGACCAGCCCGATGATGACGATGCAATCAGGGATATTCACTTTTTCAAACATACTTACGCTACCACCTTAATCTGTAGTGTCACTTTTGCATTCGATTCCGAACGCTCTTTTAAATAAGTGTATAAAGTATCAGAAATTTTCCCAGACATTGTTGCCCCTAAATCTGTGTCTATATTATATGTCAAGTCTATGATTTCCTTGATTCCCGTTCCCGTTGTGACTTCAGCCTTACAGGCAGCATAGCGCTGTTCTTCTTTTACCAGGAATATCATCCCTTTATTATCCGCATCCTCGACAACAACAATCCCTTCTATCTTAGGACTGTCCGGACTCTGCGCTAAGGTCATCAGCAGACTTCCTAAAAAGAGCTGTGAGCCTTGTCCTTGCAGTGTAAGGTTCACAGTCGTAAAGGGACTGGTGGGAATCAAAACTGCATCCGTGGCACTGACAATCATGCCATCACTAATCGGCATAGACGCAGAAGCATATTGATGATTCGAACTGACAGTGCCCTGTTCTTTACCATTAACTGTGATTTTCCCGACGTAATAATCATTGTCTGCTTTTAGGGTAATATCGAGCATATTTTGATATTCTGTGGCATACACGGCATTTCTATCCGTATCATGTTGCATCGATAACTCTGGATGATTGCAGGTAATCGTAATTTTTTGATGGTCTTTTTGCACCAGGGTTATTTTCTTTCGGGTATCCCCACCAGCAGATACGTTCGCTGTTCCTTCCACCAGTTCTCCATCGGCCGTATAGAACTTTTTCCCCCGAGCAACATCTCCAATTTCAGCTGTCGTATCGGACACTTCACAAAACCTTGCTTTGCCTCCCGCTGTAAGGGGTAATAATATGGATGGAACTTCCGTGTAATTAGCTCCCGCAATCTTAACATCAACCTTCATGGCTCAGTCCTCCTATTCAATGGTCAGCACTTTGGTCAGACTATCCTGGGATACTGCTACAGAGGTCAGGGAACCTGTCACTTTCGCTCCGTTAATATAGGCGGTTTTACCCGACACAATAGTACTCGCAGCTGCGGTAGCATCTGCCGTATCCACCACACTAGCCTTGCCGGCTACTCCCAGAATCGTCACACCTGCCTTGATGTTATCCGCGACCAGCTTGGCTTGTTCCTCGCTCGTTATGATAACTGCGCCTTTGCCATTATGGTAGCCTGCCGGGATAGTATACGAACCGTCCACCTTGCCAATACTGCCACTGACAGCCCCATTATCTGGCATAGAGCCTGTCACTGAACCGGTTCCCAAGAATGCAGTTTTCCCATTCAGGATATCCGCAGATACTGCAGTCGCCCCCGTTGTATCATAAAAAGTGGCAGCTCCCTCTCCTTCTGCTAGTGGAATCGAAACTTGAGGGACTTCTGCATACACTACGGAATTGATTTTTACATTTTTCGCCATGATGTTATTCTCCTTTACTCAACCTTTAACTCATATCCATTGAAGCTAATTCTGCCATAGTTCGACGGAATGGCAGCTACCGTAACCCGCTGCAAGGCATCGTAACCTGCATCTGGTCGGATGATTTGTTTCTCTTTATTAGGAATGACCACTTTCTTTTGATAATTTCTGGAAGGTACCACCGGCATGGATAGAATCCCTTGCAGAGTATTTATTCCCTTTATAGTGCCTTTATACTTATCCATGGGTTGTTACCTCTCCCGCTATAATAAACGGACTGGGTGGAATGATTGTGTCTGTATACCCAGAGTCCAGCACCAGTTCTACATCATACCAATAGGTTCCAAATGGAAGCTGTGCTGTATCTTCTGGTATCAGGATCAGAACACAGTCATTTTCTCGGCGCAGAATACCTCTATCCAGATGCTTTTCTATCACTGTCTTTTCATCTGAAAGCTCCCGCTTAACGGTAAAGGTAAGCTGATCATCCGGGCCTGGGATAAAGATGGCACCTGTCACCCGGTCCCGAATAATCAGCGTGATTTCAGCAGAATCCCCTCTTGTCAAAAAGAGCCGGTTTCGAATGACCGAAAAAACCATTCTATCACCTCCTACTCATGCTGCCGTTGCTCAATCACATCCAAGCGATGCTGCACGTGCCCCGTAGCTTCTTCCACCCGGGACAGCCGCTCTGCCATCTGCTGCCGTTTGGCTTCCGTATCCGACAGCTGGCGGCGCAGTTCTGCGATGCAGTCCCTAAGGCTCCGCACCGATTCATTCAGCGGCTTAATGACGCTGAAGTTGAAGATGACGCCGCAGAGCATCAGAACAGATACCAGAGACGCGGCCATCTGTAACCATTCAGCCATATTCCTCACCCCCTATCCTGTCCGCTGGAACATATACACGACAATGGACGGCTGTATATTGTTGTGCGGCTGGCCGCCGCCCGTCCGGGAAAGGCTGTGAGAATGATTTCCATCCCAGGACGTATGCCCGTCTACCTGATTGCCATGCCAGCAGCCGTCGCCATAGCCTACCGCCACAGGTGCGTCATTGCCTTCGCAGGCATCCCACTGGAAGTTGCGCGGCAATGCCCCGCAGGACCAATGACGATGATTTCCGCTGTCTCCGACTGTATGGCCATGAGATGGAGTTTCTGGAATCGTAAGATTGTGCTTCTCTTCCCCCAGTTTGTCTCCGGCCTTGTACATGGTCCCGCTGTCTGCTGCCCCGGCCCCGATCAGGCACCGCCCCATGGCGAAGGCTACCCAAGTCGTACCCGGCCAATACGTTGCGGGATTCTTCCCGTCCGTAGAAATGTAGATAGCATTGACAGGGAACGGACAAGCCTGGATCTTTGCCACAGCCTCTTCGTCCATATCCGCATAAGTGACCTTGCCCCAGCTGCCGTTGCTGTGCAGGACGGTATTCAGTTTCCCTGCAGCCGGTGACGGAACCATGCCGCTCTGGCCCGCCGTCTTTTCGCCGCAGCCGCTGAAATCAGGCAGTGTGATGTCCTTCGTGCCATCAAACAGTACACGATGAATTTTCCGGCCTGTTTGCAGTTTCGAAGCGCTGGCCGCATTGCCGCTGATGCCGTTGGCATGAGCCTTGGCATCGGTCAGATGGGCATTGATGTCGGCCGCCGTAGCGGAAATCCGTTCATAGAGCCGGGCATCGTTGCTGACCAGCTGGGAAACGGTCTTGTTCTGCTGATTGAAGACCACCGGATCTTCTGAAAGATACTGTGGGAACAGCACATCATAATCCAGGGTATTCTCAATGGCTTCGGCCGGACGGACTTCCTGCCCGGCCCGGTCGGGAAAATCTGCCGACCACTTCTCCTTGCTATACTCAGGCATTCGCCATCACTCCTTTCCCGGATACAATCGTCGCCGTCGAGAAGGTGGCCTCGCCATTCCAGTGGATTTTCCCGTTCCAGGAATAGCCCAGATAAATGGCATAGCCCAGATGCGCCGGCTTGTAGATGTCAAGCTGTGCAATCAGCTTCGAAAGCGTCTCCGTATCCTCGTCATTCATAATGCAGTACACCTTGAAATAATATTCTTCATTCACTTCCTCGATATGTCCCACACTGTACAGGTTGATGATGGAGTTCATGAAATCCACCGTAGACACATCTACATGCTGCAGTTTAAAGAGAATCCGCTGTCTGCGGAATTCATTCGTATCCCCGCCGCCGGGCTTGATGCCAAGGAAGGACTCATACAACGGCAGCGCCCAGGTGGCCGTGTTCACGAAGAAATTGTCCGCCAAGTCCTGCAACGCCAGCCTTAACCGGTTATGCTCTGTACTGCACGTATCCGCTGTCTTTTTAAACATCGGGTCTTTCGCCAGGAACCTGGGCAGATAATTCAAGACATCAATTTCACTTTGGCGCATCCACTCATTCGCTGACAAGGTTCAGCACCACCTTTCCCGCCACGGGAATCTGTTCATTGGTCAGGCTGATGTTGTCGGCCTTCCCGTTAAGTTTCAAGTTCCGATAATCTGTAATCCCGTTCACGCCCAGGATCAGCCGGCCAATCTGCGCCAGGCTGACGTAGGACAGGTTGAAGCCGGTGTTCTTGAAATAAGCCGATACGGCTGCCGTCACCGCTTCCGCATTGGCAGTCCCATACACCTCCGCAGTGATATCCACGGAGATTGGCGCAGGAGACACTACGGTCACGGTAGCCCCAATGGGACGCTGGGACTCGATATACTGAGCCACTTTCTGAATCAGCTCATCCGATGCCGATTCATTCTCCGCCGTCACGATAATGACTTTCACCGTACCGTTCCCTTTCCAGAGCGGGATAACTTTGCAGTTTCCCACCCCGTCCACGGACATGGCCCAGGAACGGTAATGGTTGGCATTGCCAGACGTAATGGGCTGGCGGACACGGAAAAGCAGACGGGAAAGCAAAGCTTCGTCCGTTTCCTCATCGGCCCCGTCCGTGCATTTTTTCTGGTTGGTCACGCTGTACACGTTAGGTATGGAATACGGGATTTCCGTAATCGTACCCGGTGCCACATTCCCCGTTACGCCTGTATCGGCGGCCTGGACAGCGATTTCCACTTCGGTTCCATCAGATGGAATCGTAGCGGATTCGGTCGTGTAGAACCGCAGCCCGTCTTTGGTCTGGAACAGGCTACCGCGAATGATGTAGGCCCCGGACTGCCCGGTAACTGTCACTTTCCCATTGGCTTTCACGGCCTGTTTCCGCTGGATGCCGAATTCTTCCGCCCGCAGCGTCAGATAGTCGCCCCAGGCAGTTTCGGCAAAAGCCGCGTCCCGCAGCATCGCCATCTCGGCATAGCTGTTCTCGAATTCTACGGCATTGGCATCAATCATATCCCGGGCAAAAGAACCTTCGATAGCCGTCTTGTCCGTATCGGTCAGCGTGTGCAGGGTCTGCACCATGCGGCTCTCAATCTGGTCTTTTGTCTGGGCATCGAACAAATCGCTCATGCAAGGCTCCTTTCTGCGGCAACCGTGATGCTTTCATCGCTGTAAATAGATGTCACATCCACCAAGATGGACAAATCATCTTTCTCCCGCTTTTCCACATCCACCCGGTTGATCCGTGCAATATAGGGATTGACGGCCAGCCCCTCCCGGATATTCTGGCAGATCTGGTCTGCTGTATAGACGCTGTTGGGCATCGTTCCCTGATAGGGTTCAATGGTAATGCCGTATTCATCATGGTAGGCCAGATACCGATATCGTTCCGTCATCAGGGCTTTATAAATCCACACCTTGAGAGCTTCGTCTTCCGTCACAGTGATGTTGTTCCCGTTCTCGTCATAGCGGAACCGGTGCTTCTCAAAGTCATAGCCGTATTCCGAAAGGAGCGGCAATGTTTCTCTGGAACTGGCATCCGCTCCGGATGCCAAGGCCACAAAAGGATCAGCCATATCCGTCCAACCTCACAATCTCATCTAAAATCACATACTGCTGGATTTTCCCGTTCACCAGCATGGGCATGATGGCGACTTTCATGCCCGGCTTCAGGGTATCCGTGGTAATCACCGAATCGGTGTAGTCGTCATGGATGTCGTGGTTATGCGACTGATACGCCGCATCTCCGCTGCCGCCTGCCCGGTTCTGGGTAGCCGATACCAGATGGCCGCGGGCCGTTCTTCCGTAGCCTGCCAGAAGGTAATGGGAAATCCACAGTTCCTCTTTGGTCAGGACGATGCCGTTGTATTTCACCTGGATGTCCGGCGGGGATTGGAGTATCTCGCCAATCTGGATGGACGGACTGTTGCTGCTCCTCGATATCTGCTCCATCAGATTCAGGAGGCTGATATATGGATTTTTCTGCATCTCCCGTCACCCCCTGGATGTCTTGATGATCGTCGCCGGGTAATAGTCGCTTCCCATATCGATGCTACCTTCATAATGATGGAAACAGCCGTACACATTGGAGCTGTTGCCCCAGCAGCCGCCGTTTCCGTCATAGACCACGACATGCCAGTTCGGGTCCGGCTTGCTGTAGCGGTTGTACATGATGATGTCGCCTTTCTCCAGCTGTGCCGGGTCGTAGGGAATCGCCAGTCCCTGGGCTTCGGCATCGGCCCGGAGCTGGTCGCAGCCTTTGACGTTGTTGTTGTATTCCCGGGCAGCAAAGGACGAATAACCAGCTGCGGCAACCGACGCCCGGTCCACGCAGCCATTGGAGCCATATGGGGAAACAGTTCCATCAAAACTGGACATACACTGATCAACGGTATCGCCACTCGCTGCCATACCGCTTCCCGTATAGGAACTGTCAGAAGAGGTTGTCGCAGGCGGCACATAATCCGGGTTGGCATTATAGGAAGCACTGTCGAGTTCCTGTTTCTGCTCAGTAAGGAGTTTGTTGAAAACCAGATTCAAATCCATGGTGTGCTTATTGCCTTCCATCCGATGGCTGTCGGACTTGATGAAGAACCGGCCCTTGAGCTGTTCTTCCTGGATGTCCACGGAAAAACCGGCGATGCACTGGATGTGTCCCAGGGCATGGACAGCCATGTCATGGGCTACCGTCTTCAACATGGCCCGCGCCTGACTGGCGTCGTCCTGCTTGGGGTCGGCCTTGCAGATGGCCTGGATAGTACCGAACTTTTGAATGTCCGTGTTGTTTGACATCTCCCCTTTCGTCTGCCCCGTGCTGTCCACAACCACCACCTTTGACACCATGTCCTCGATAGACTCGGACACGGATGCTCCCGTAAGATTCGTTTCATCGCTGATGAGGAAGTTCTCCACCACCTGGTCATTGGTACAGACCACATTCAGCTTTCCATCTGTCATGTAGATGTGATAGCCTTTTCCGTCCTGAGCGGACTGGTAGGAAAGAGCCTGCTTGATGGCATCGGTCGCCGAGATATCATCGGCGATAAAGCTGCACACGACTGATAAATCCGGCATCGTCCCGGCTTCAATAGAAAAGTCGTGAATCGTCTGTCGGATAGCATCGGCCACGGTCACATTGGTGTATTTCCGGGTAATGCGGGATTTAGCCAGATAGATGATGTTGTCGAAAGCCACAAAACGCATGGTATAGGACTCACTGTCCCGGCTCCGTGAAAAGATGCGTCCCCGAAAGACTGGAAACGTTTCCTGGGTTTTATCATCCAGGAAGGAAAACTGAACTTCATCCCCCAATTCCAGGACGGCATTCGTCCAGTCTTTATCTTTCGTGGTATAGGCAATGTCGAATTCCAGCTTGCGTCCGGCCTGCTCTACATCGCCGGACCAGGTATAGGAAATGACGTAAACTGACAAGTCCGTGTTTTTCGGCTGCTCATTTTCCTTCCCGTCCTGCCGGGTTTCCGTATTCTTTTTATTGATCTTTGCTAACTGGAACATTGGCTTCATTCCTTTTGAGATTCATCGTCGTCAGGCGGATGATGTCGCCCGTCTTGAGGCCACCGCTGCGGATGATGCTACGGTAAACCTGGAATTTGGAAAACTGCTCATTGTTGAGCGTGACCGATTTCCCGATGGCCCGGCCCACGACGTTGCCGATACTGTCGCCCGGATAATAGGTGATATTCTTCTTCATCTTCTGCCAGAACGATTCCGGCCGTTTAGCAAGGCCCGTGGTCTTATCAGTCTTGGCGGAGGCCGCATCCGCTTCCACATAGCGGTATTCCATCAATCCCAGTTCGTAGTACACATCGCCGCTGCCGTCCTTTTCCCCGAATTTAAAAGAACTGATCAGGCAGGGCATGGAAAGCGGCGTATCCGAGACGGTAAGCTGGCAGACCTCGCCACCAGTACGCATAGCTTCCAGCATAGAAATGCAGGTATAAGGCGATATGCTGGCGTAGGCGAATGGATAATCCTGGGCAGGAAAAAAGCCGGACAGCGTCAGAGACTTCAGCCCGGTCTTGCCTTTCATGAGATAGTCTCCGTAGTTATTGATGTTCACCGTGCCATGATTCGTATTGACGGCTACCATGAGTTCTGCTGGCAGCACGGGAAAGGTCACGACAGAACCGCCTGCGGACAGGGAAATCGTCAGATTCTGTGATGCCTGCCCGATAGCATTTAAGATAGATTCTAAAAATGAGGCCATCAGATTGTCGCTCCTTTCATTCGGTTCATGCCGTACAGCCGGATTTTTTCCACTAGCTTATCGGCTATAGCATCGATGTCCTGCTCGCTGCGAACGTTCATCGTATCGATGCGGATAGTGATGGAATGACCGCCTGCATTCATGGCCTGCCGGATGCTTTCGTCATGAGGAACCACGGTACTGCCATTGGGCAGGTGGACCAGCTCACCCCGACGGTTCTCGTTGATGACAGCAAAGCCGCCGCCAAAATTCTCGACTCCTCCGGCAAAATGGCTGATGGGTTCAATATTGAATCCCACATGAGTCGGCGCCCCGCCTGTCAGAGACGGGATGTCAATGGACAAGCCATTGATACTGGAAATGAGTCCATTCACCTGGTCAATGACCCAGTTCACACCGCTTCGGAAAGTATCCTTAATGCTTCCCCAGATACTGGAAGCCGTTTCACTGATTCTGTTCATGGCCCCATCCCAAACCGAAGTGAGCCATTGCATCCCAGCATCCACCGCTTCCGACACAACCTGGACGGCCCCTTCGATGTACTGGGATACTGTATCCCAATTGCTCCAAAGAAGATACAAGCCCGCGATGATGGCGGCAATGATAATCAGGATAGGATTAGCCATCGCCGCCGCACCGACTGCCCGGATAACGGTAATCATCAGACGGCCTGTCGAAAGGAAGGCGCTGCCCAGACCTTTAGCGACCAGGCCGATGCCTTTCACCACCGGGATGATGCCTTTGAATTGTGCTGCCAGGTATTTTGATACGCTCTCAGCTTTGCTGATGCCCGTGGCGATGGAGTTGAACGTCCCGAAAGCCCGGCCACCTATCGTCAGCACCCGGCCCAGGGTAGAACCGAACATCTGAAAGGCCACGACGCCGAAAGCCACCTGGCCAATCAGCGTCTTTTGCTCCGGTGTCAGCGACCGGAACCACGCCGCCAGTTCCTTCACCCGCAGGGACATGGCTTTAAAGTACGGCGTAAAAGAAACGGCCAAATCCATCCCGGCGTTCTTCAGCTGGTTCATGGCAATCTGCATCTGTTCGGACGGGGTCAGCATCTTCTCATAGGCTTCCCGGGTCATGCCGGCAGACTGGGCCATCTGGTCCATGACCTTGTCGAAATCCCCGGCGCCCTTGCCCGTCAGGACCAGGATGCTGTTCAATCCTTCGACGGAACCAAAGAGCTGGGCCATCTGTTCGGCATCGCCGCCTGTAGCCCGCTTCACTTCATCCAGGAACTTCACCCAGCCCACGCTCTGCAAATGAGCCGCGTTGAACTCAAGACCCAGGGACTGAGCCAGTTTCGCCGCTTCAGAAGACGGCTTCAGGATGTTGCTGTAAGCCGCCTTGAGTCCCGTAATGGCTTCGCTGGTCCGGATGCCGTTCTTGGTCAGGACGGCGATGGAACCGAACAGTTCCTGGGTACTGACATTGAGCTGTGCCGCAATGGGGATGACGTTGCCCATGGACTGGGCCATCTCGCCGAACGATGTCTTGCCGAAGTTCTGTGCCAGGAGCATCTGGTCCGTCACCGCCGCAGCCTCTTCTGCCGATTTTCCATAGGCATTGAGGACAGTCGTGACGCCGTTTACGGCAGTCGTCGTATCCGTGAACCCGGCCTTGGCGGCAATGGTCATATCCCGGACGAAACCTACAGCGTGGCCGGCATCGACACCCGCTGAGATGGCCTGGTAGACTGATTCGGAAAGGTCGGCAACGCCCGCCCCGGTCTCATCGCTGACAGCACGGATTTCATCACTGACCTTCTGCATGGACACGACCGTCGTATCCACCAGGGTAGAAATCTTGGCGATGCCGTTAGCAAAGTCACTGTGCAGCTTGAAGCCTGCCGTTGCGGCTGCCAGGATGGGTGCCGACAGCAGGGCCATCTCGTCCGACAGGCTGGAAATCTTGCTTCCCGTCTGCTCGATGCTCTTTGCCGTCCGCTTCTGGATGCGCTCATGCTCCGTCAGCTTGTCCGACAGGCCGCTGACCGATTGTTTCGCCGCCGCCATCTGTGCCTTCATGGTCCCCAGGCTGGCATTGACGCTCCGCACGGTCGGCGTGAACAAATCCCGCAACCGGATGGCGGCATCGATAACGTTATTGGCCACGCTGTTTCACCTCACTTCAAAAGAATCCATCCTGCCGCTTTTCAAGCAGCCAGAATCGTGTACAATAAAAGAAAAAAGACATTACGCAAAAAGGATGATGGTTATGAAGCCTGAAAAAGCAGGAAATGATTTCATCGAACACCTTCCCTATATTGAAACGGTTATCTTTTCAGCTGGCGGCTACTTCGGCGGATTCGAGAGAACGACCGTCCATTTCTCCGGCAGTCAGGCTGTATTTGATGCAGAAACCATGAATCCCCCGTCCGCCATGGCTCCGGCTCACTATGAAGGAATGACGAAATCCCAGTTCTTAGAAAAAATCCGGGCGCTTCATATTGAAGACTGGGGCGAGGAGTATATGGCCCTGGGCGTCCTGGATGGAGAGCAATGGAATCTTGAAATCCACTTCTCCGATGGCCGCAGGCCGCTGATCATCAACGGAAGCAATGCCTACCCGCCGCACTTCAGAAGCCTGCGGCGGCTCATGACTTCCGTCCCCAGGCAGACAAAGGAGTGAATACGCATGGATACAGCAGAAAAATTCATCAAAGAACACCACATCCAGACATTAGGCGGCAAAGATGACTTCAAAGAGGAATTTTCCGGCTATCAATGGAGCGCTGCCGTCATCCAGCAGCCTGATTTACTGGAAGAATACGTCCGTCTTATCGGGCTGATTGGTGCCACTATCCAGGACATAGCTGTCGTGGATTATCCCTGCCTGTTTGGACCCATAGATCCAGAGGTCTGGACATGGGAATGGGATAATGTCATGGTCCTGATAACAGACCGGGGAAACTTCGAAATCACATACAGCGAATCTAGTTCGTTCTGTATATCCCAGGATTGCATCCCCAAGAGGCTTTATTGCAACACTGAGACCGAAGACATGGCCAGCATCCAAAAGCTGTTCTCGTACCTGAAAGGAGACACCATCACAGACGTTTCTACAAAACCGACATCCTTCGATAATGCGGATAATGAATTCACTGGCTCATGGAATATCGGGCTGGAGGAAAATCTCCCCGCCTATCTCATTGAATGCCGCTTCGTTCTGAAAAGCGGACGCCAGCTGGTCTTCACCAGTGATTTCGACTGGGGCATTATTTCCTTATATGACAAGGACAACCAGCTGGTACGGCTTGATCCGGCTTCGGATTGACTGTTCCATATCCTGGCACTAAAATAGATTCAAGGATTCCCCTCTGGCAGAGAAATCGTACTGCCAGCAGTAGCTGCCGGACGTACGAAGGCATCGGCAGTGCGGGAATCCTTTTTATTTTTTCTCTTCCCGTTCTTCCAGCTCATAGCGGATGAAGGCATACAGCACCTGCCGTTCACCGTATCCCAGTTTCATGACCGCTGACGGCAGCAGGTGATGCTCCCGGAACAGGAGATACATCGCCTGCACTTCGCCATCGGTCCGGATCAGTTTTTTACGGCTTTGTCCGCCTTTTCCTGGGTCGTATAGCCGTTGAGTTCTGTAATCTGTGCCGTAAGGTCGGCAATCTCTCCGGCCAGGAAGAGCCTGCGGATGATGTCACCAGGGAGTACAACTCCGAATTTTTCCAGCAGGTTCTTGTTCTTGAGGTCGGGGTCTGCAATCCCCGCCAGGAGCGTCTGGGTCTGCATCTGATAAATATCCACGTTATCGGCATTGCCATTAGTAAAATCTACAGCCATCTTCTGGATATCCGCATAGCGTTCCGGATCGATGGCCCGGAGCGTGATGACAAAATCGAACCCGAACAGCTTCGAGAGCCGTTCCATCTTCACTTTCTTCTCAGGCCGTTCGGCCAGCTTGTTCACTACGTCTGCTTTCAGCAGGCGGTCTACCATATTCATGTGCTTGTTCTCCTTATGCTAAATCCAGTAAATCCCAATCCGAGAAGGTGAAGCTGTAGCTTTCCTCGCCCATCTTGTCCACTTCCCAGTCGGCCAGGATCAGGCTGTCAAAGGTCGCATCCTTGATGACGATGCGCTCGCTGCCAATGGCATCCTTGTCATCCAGGACGGAGACGATGGTCACGACAGTTTGCCTGCCCGCCTTGATGTTGTCGTTCATCTTCCGGATCATGTAGCTCGATACCTTGTGCAGCTTCAGCTGGCCTTTGCAGTCGTAGCCTGTGACCTTGTAGCCCTTGCCCACATGACGGAGCATCTTCACTTCTTCCTTGGTCAGCGTGACCTCGGCCTTGAATGCCGTTGCTTCGGCCATGAGGTCGCCATCGATATACAGGTCGGCATACTTGCCGTTCATGACCCGTTTGGCTTCCATACTGTTCATCCGGCTTCACCTCCTCAGATATTGATGGTAATCGTGACATCTTCCATGGCATCCAGCAGCGATGCCTTGACGGCGATGAACACATTGCTGCCGATATTGGCCAGCTTGATGTCCATATCGGACATGTCCGCCAGTTCCGCCTTGGTGTATTTGCCGTTGGATTCCAGCCATATCTTCGTGGATTCCACATCGATATACGCTGTGTTCTGGTCCTGTTCCAGCAGCCCCTCCTGGGCCAGCTGGTCAAGATACCCCTGGATGGCCGTCACCAGAAGGCAGCGGTTCGCATAGCTGTTGGCGTACTTCCCGAGGTAATGGTCCTGGGCCGTCGTGCGGATATCATCGTGCATCATATCCATCAGGTCCACGAGCTTGATTTTCTGGAAGCTCGTCCCCTTGTCCTGGACGGTGGTCACCAGGGAGTTGATGCCCCGGGCCAGTTTCACCTTTTCGCCGTCAAAGAAGAAGAACAGCTTCCCTGCCCCGGCCATGGTGTCCATTTCCACTTTCGTCCACACATCGCAGCCGATGACTTCCGGCAACCGCGCGTAGGTACAGGAAATCGTCATGGGCGTCCCGGCAATGATGCCGGCAATGCGGCTGCAGTACTGGGCCGTCGTATAGGTCTTGCTCTTCGTGCGGATGGTCTTGTTGACGAAGTTGATGACGCCTTCCGTATCTGCCGTACAGTCCGGCAGCACGGCCTTGATCATCTTGTCTTTATTGGTACGCATCCCCTTGACCCAGGTGGCAATGGTGTCGATGTGCGACGTTCCGATATCCGGAATGACCAGGTAATCGAAGCGCTTGTTCTCGATAGCCTTCAGGATATCCGTATAGTCCTCGGCTTCACTGCTGATGATTTCGGCAATGACTTTCTTCGGGCTGTTCACATAGCCCCGGAGCGCCAGTTCCAGCTGCTCCCGGTTGCTGTCGGACAGTTCCTTGGGGATGTCATCTGCTGTGTACAGGTTCACTTCTGTCACCGAAGGAAGGGTCTCTTCCTTCAGGATCATGAGGACAATGCCGCGTTCGCTGCGCTCGATGGCGCTGATGCCTTTTTCCTTGAACACGACATTAATGGATGGCATTTTCATGTTTCGTTGTCTCCTTTCCCTGATACCGCTGATGCAGCACCTTCATCCGTTCGGCTGCTTCCGTTTCATCGGCGGAATCATAGTACTGGACGGTCAGCGTCAGCTGGCCGCCATCGTTATCCGTCCCGATGAGTTCCCCACTCATCGAGCGGACAGCAAAAAACCTGTCCTGGACGGCAACCCCGTCACGGAACAGGTCTTCTGCAGCAGCCAGTACCTCATAGATGGATGTGCTGGCCGTCTGCTTCTGCGGTATATAGGTGATGTACATATCCGTATCCCGGTACACTTCCTTGCTGCCCTGGGGCGAAGTCACCGTCATTGTCTTGAGGAAAAATGCCGGCGGACGGAACCCTTCCTTCACTTCCTGCAGGTACACGGGATACGGGAACCGTTCCTTCAGCTTCTGCTGTACGGCCTGCAGGATGTCGATATCATGGATCATGTGCTGCCTGCTTTCTTCAGGAGCTTCTTCGCCAGTTTCTCCAGGCCCAGCTGCAATTCACGGGCTTCGAAGGCTTTAACAGATTTCTCCGTATAATGCCGGCCTTCATAATAGCCAACCGTCCGGCCTCCCGGCGTTTTCTTGACATGCCCGTTATTGAGCAGGTGATGGACCGGGTGCTTGTTCGTCAGCTCATAAATCAGCTCCGAACCGTTATAGCCTGTCACCTTATGCTTCCAGCCCTTCTTCAGCTTGCCCGTGCTGCCTTCCGGCGTGTTCTTCACGCATTCCTTTTTAAGCTTGTTGCCAATCGTAACCAGCCCCTTTTCGGCAGTGCCGGGAAACTCTTCAATGGCAGAAAGCAGTTTCCCCGAAAGGTCATCCAATCCTTTGACCTCAAAGTCACTTCCGCTCATTGTCCGTCCCCCTCACTTCTTCTGTGCAGTACAGTTCCAGGGCTTCGTGACGCATGTACGGGTCCACGATGGTGTCGATGTCATACAGGTGGTTCTGGTACTTCACCTTCATATCATGGGTGACGCCCGGACGCCAGCGGATGGTGATCTTGCTGTACTCTGTGTCCGCCCTGCGTTCCATCTCATAGAACACTTTGCCCCGGGCAGGCTCGATGGATGCCCAGCAGCGGTACACCACGACATCGGTCTGGGTGTCGAAGCCGTATTCATCCGTCGCCGCCTGCTTCCCCAGGATTTCAATCCGTTTATTCAAAAGCCCGGTCTTCATAGGCATCCCCCTTTCAAAAACAGCTCCGCCGCACCCCGAACAGCAGCCACCGCAGCCGCTTCAGCAGGCCGGAATAATCGGCTTCTTCCCGATGTTCGTACAAAAAGGCGGCGGCATAGAGGATGGCTTCATGGAACACGACGGGATTCTCTTCGGCATCCGCTTCCTCGCAGCGGGCCAGGTCCAGGCACAGCGCCTGGGCCGTTTCCAGGGATGACAGGATGACATCATCATTGGACGTATCATCCTCATCAATCCGCAGATACTCCCTGGCTTCTTCCAGGCTGACCAGCATGACTTATCCCTTCGCCTTCATCTCAAGAGCCTTGACCGCTTCCTTCAGCATCAGCATGCCATCGACGCGCTGGCTGGCGAGGAAGCCGATCTGGCCGTTGGCTGCATACAGTTCGTTGAGGCGCTTAAAGGAGCGGGATTCCCGGTCGGCAATCCAGTAATAGCTGAAGTCGCCAAAGAGAATCGGGCGATTGCCAGCTGCCAGTTCCGGTGCAAAGGATGTGCTGTAGCAGGGACGGTTCAGGATGGTATCCGGCGTCCCTGCCGTGACGGACGGCTGCCAGATGTAGTTGCCATTGTTGTCCTTGACCTTACGCAGGGCCTTGATGGTGGCATCGTTCAGAAGCCATACGGCCTTGCGGCGGTACGGGATGCGCAGGGAATGATACAGGTCGATGACGTCATCAAAGGTAATGGCTGTGCCATTAGCCGTCACCCCCAGCTCCGCAGACGGGAACACGCCGGACGGCTTGTTCTTCCCGTCGCCCGTGAGGAAAGCTTCTTCTTCCTTCGTGCCGATACGGCGGGCAAATTCGCCGGCGATATAGCTTTCCAGGTCGAAGACGCTGTCATTCAGGAGTTCTTCCGATACACGGATAGCCGTACCCAGCTTGTACGCCCCGATGGACTGCTGGCCGAAAGTATCCTGGCTGTCCGGATAGAGTCCGTTCTCTTCCATCCAGGCCGCTTCCCCATGTCCCGTCACGACGGGAATCTTGCGGTCGCCGCTGGTATGGATGACCGTCGCCAGGCTGCGGAAAAAGTTCTCTTCCTGGAGCTTGTCGATGAGCTGATGCTCGAATTCATCCGGCACCAGGTAACCGCCATCGGCATCCGTGCCAATGCTCAGGGCGTTCTGCACATCGATGAAGTTCTTATGGCGGATGCTGTCCCAGAAGGCTTTCTGGTAGGCCATGGATGCACGGCCTTTCTTTTCCGGGGCCTGGTTCCCGGCACCGGGCTGTTCCGTGATGGGAGAAGATGTCGGTTTCGCCATATCCGCGTCCATGCGTTGCTGACGTTCCAGGCGGTCGATTTCCTTGCCCAGGTTCACTACATCTTCTTCCATCTTGTCGTATCGGGCCGCGTCTTCAGCGGAAACCATGCCGTTTTCATCCCGTACCGTATCCAGGAAATTCTTGGCAGATTCCCATAAGTTCTTTCTCTTTTCACGCAGTGCTAAAATCGTATCCATTGTTCTTTGTCCTCCTGTCAATGAATGAGCCGTGCCAGCCGCTTTTCCAAGGAAGCGGCTGGCACTTTCTGCAAGGGTTTCTTCGGCTTCAGTTTCTGTACAAAGGAATTCGTCACCGTGACCGGGCTGTACAGCATGGCTTCCGGCTGCTCCTCTCCGTCTTCCTGGTCAAAAAGGATTTCATCGGCAAAACCCAGTTCCACGGCCTTCCGGGCATTGAGCCAGGTCTCGTCATCCATCATATGGGCAATCTTCGTGCGGGCCAGGCCGCTCTTGATTTCATAGGCATTGATGATGCTCTCCTTGACCTCGCTCAGCATGCCGATGGTCTTTTCCATCTCAGCCTTGTCCCCGTAAGCCATGGTGGCCGGATTGTGGATCATCAGGATGGCCACCGGCGACATGCAGACCTTCGTCCCGGCCATGGCAATGACCGAGGCCGCTGAAGCAGCCAGGCCGTCAATCTTGACGGTGACGTTCCCGGGATAATCCATGAGCATGTTATAGATCTGGGCTGCTGCAAACACATCACCGCCCGGTGAATTGATCCACACCGTGATATTTCCATTTCCGGCATTCAGTTCATCCTTGAAAAGCTGCGGTGTCACTTCATCCCCGTACCATGTTTCATCTGAGATCATGCCATTTAAAAAGAGCGTCCTTTCCATGTCAGGTACGCTCTCATCTTCATTCTTTATCCAGTTCCAAAACTTCCGCTTCATCGTTTACCTCTCTTTCCGCTGTTTTCCTGTGCCGGAGCGTTCTGCTGCCCCGTATCCGTCTTTGCAAAGGCTCCAGCATCCGCAAGTTTGGTCATTGCCCCGTTTATCAGATACAGGTTTCCCCCTTCCTCATCCGGGATTGGGTTCATGTTTTCCATCTCACGGATGTCATTGGCAGAAAACCATCCGTTCTGCCTTCCGACTGCATAGCCGTTCATCCTCGACTGGTAATCCCCACGAAGCAGACCGTCCACATTCAGCTTGATAAAATACTTTCCTTTTTCTCCCGGCAGAAGGAGCGATCTCTGCAAGGACTGCTCCCATCTGATCACCCACGGATCAAGTGTGTACTTTACGAACTCCAAGGACTGCTGCTCAATATTGGAAAAGCTCGACTTATCAAG
>OLQB01000839.1_pt1 | contig 23442 bp, 20 predicted proteins | sample 1672681 | NCBI WGS metagenome assembly OLQB01 (sample SAMEA3136713, study PRJEB25190) | human gut metagenome | reverse complement strand
CTCTGCGTAATGCATCTTCTGCGTCATCCATAACTTTGCTGTAGTGGATAAATGCATGAAGAGCTCCTTTATATTCATGATATTCAGCCTGAATTCCATTATTTGTAAGAATCTCATAAAGTAACTTACTGTCATCTCTTAATGGATCAAGCTCTGCTGCAACAAGGAAACACGGTGGGACATCATGTGTAAGATCATTTGCATAAATGTGGAAATAAGGACAATCAAAACGGTTTACATCAGGAGCAATATAACAAGATGGTGAAGATAAATCAGCTTCACTCATTCCATCCCACTTTCCGCCATGCTGATAGCTACTAATACTACTCATTAAGCCATATCCACCATAGTATAAGATATTACCTTTAATCTTGGACACATCAAAGCCTTCATCTCTTAAACACATGCAGACTCCCATCGCCATATTTGCTCCGCCGGAATCTCCTGCAAATCCAATTTTCTCCGGGTCAATTCCATATTCATCCGCATGCTCTGATACATAATGGCATACTGCAACACATTCTTTGATCGCACGAGGATATTTAATTTCCGGCGCAAGGGAATAGTCAATACCAATCACAACACATCCTGAATAAGCTGCAAGCTTTCTCTGTGCCATACTGTGTGTATCATTATTTCCTTCTACAAATCCACCACCGTGCATAAAGAAGATAACCGGAAGTTTCTCTGCTTTCACCGGACGAAGTAAACGTACCGGTACTTTATCTCCTTCATACGGCACATCAAAGTCAACTGTCTCTGCCATCACAGGACCGCCAGTGTTCCACATCTTTCTTTCTTCATTGTATGCTGCGCGCATCTCTTCGATCGTGTTTACCAGCGATGTATCAAATGCAGCTGCATACTCTTCCTGCATTTCTAATACTCGTGCCTGCTGCCAGTTCACTGCCGGTACTGCCGGTCTGTTCTTTGGATTGATTTGCAGTTTAATTTCTCCCATTTTGTAACTCCTTTCTCCATGTGACTTATTTTGACAAATCCGTCACAATACCTCAACATTGCTCATCTGTTTTTGTATCTTTTATACACTTCTGATACTTTATATTATAAAGTATTTTTTCACTATGTCAAATAAGTATTTGCATTTTTTCTATTTTTTTACTGACAAAGTCAACTCCGGTACCTGACTCTATCTAAATAAATAAAGCTGGTATCAAGCACTCCATTATACTTTTTTCGGATACCAATAATATTGTATGTTTCTCTATTTTATATCTGAAGAAATTTCATAATTCATAGACCTTGATTTTGCTGATGTTGCGGAGCATATAAAAAACAACTTACCTCGATCCGATATATATTTTGACAATAAATATCCACATCCAAAGGAGATAAGTTGCAAAATATGTATCGTCAACAATCGTTAATTAAGACCAGTTCTATGAATGGATTATATCTATCGTGAATTCACCTTGGATTTCTTCAAGATGGATCTTAATTCTCTGCCTAAAAATGCATCCTCTCTTAAATTTTCCAAGTTCAATTCTAATGTAATGGGGCTTTGTTTAACCATGCACGTAAATCTTGGAATGTCTCTTCGTAAGACCTAATATGCCTTAAAAGAACTTTACAACATTGACATATCCCACCAACAGGTAGCTAACTTCTGTAAGACAGTTGCTGTCTGCATCAAACCATTCGTAGACAACTACGATTACAATGCAAGAAAAATCTTTACTGCCGATGAAACCTACATAAAAATCCGTGGAATTAAAGCATACATCTGGTTTATTATGGATGCTGCCAGTCGTTCCCTTTCTTGGATACCGCATATCTACGGAGCGCGACGTTGGTGCATGCATTCTTTCGATGCGTATGGCTTTCAAACACGTCTCCAAGCTTCCTGAAAATTTCAAATTTATCGCTAATGGTTACAGCGCATATCCTCTTGCCGCCCAACAGTTTTATCGTGAGTTCAAAGAAGATTTTAAATTTGATATCACCAGGATTATCGGTCTTACAAACGGCGATGAAGTTTCTAAAGAATACCGCCCTTTCAAGCAGATGATAGCGCGACTTAATCGCACTTATAAAGCTCTCTATCGTCCAACCAACGGTTTTGACAACGTAGACGGAGCCAACTATGATCTAGCGCTTTGGGTTGCTTACTATAACTTCCTTCGCCCTCACAAACACAATAAATACAAGGTTCTTAATGATGTTGAGATGCTACATGGTGCTTCAAACATGCCTGGAAAATGGCAACTTCTAATCTTTCTCGGTCAACAAACAATCCTGAACTTACAAAACGGCGAAGCCGCTAACTGTTCTTAGATTAAGAGCCAAAGGTAATAACCCAGCCATCAGAACCACAGGTTCTGACAAGACATTTATGCCTTTGCCCTTGATGGCACGAAAAAGAACTGCTACACTGCTGTAATCGACATAAGAAAACAACTGTTCTTAAGTTCTTCGCCGTCGGTAATCGACCTACAGCGGTTCTTTTTCGTGCTGTCAAGGGTGGCGGCAAGCTGCCACTACCTATAATATCTACAGTTTTCAAAGTTCATCTGAGCCTTTTTCTTTAACTCGGTTTTTTCATTGGTCATTTGACACTATCGCAAGCCACAGGTCTACAGCAGGATTTTTGCTCTGTGGGACCCGAAAATCGCCGATTTACGGGTCCCACGGAACAATTTTAGCTCCCTGTGCCCAAAAACTTCGTTTTTTGCTGCTTTCTTCCCGCTTTTATCGGCATTTTCGGGTCCCAGACGGTTATTTTGTCTCTGTAGACCCGTGCATACTCCCGGACATCTCATTGTTCCTGACAAGACATCAAAAAAACAAATACAGCTTTCCTGACAAGGCAAAAAAAACAGGACTCCTAACAACACAACAAAAAAACAAGTACAGCTTTCCTAACAAGACAAAAAACGGTCCATGACATGCGTCATAGACCGTTTCTGTTACATTCTTTAGTTTTCGTTCATCTTCGCAAGCTTCGCCGCCTGGTCCGCCGCGATACATGCATCGATGATCTCCTGGATGTCTCCGTTCATGATCTTATCCAGTTTGTACAGGGTAAGATTGATTCTGTGATCCGTCACACGTCCCTGCGGGAAGTTGTAGGTACGGATCTTCTCGGAACGGTCACCGGTACCGATCTGGCTGCGGCGCATCTCCGCCTCCGCATCATGGCGCTGCTGCTGCTCAATATCGTAGAGCTTTGCCTTTAAAAGAGCAAACGCCTTTGCCTTATTCTGGATCTGGGACTTCTCCGTCTGGCTGTACACGACAATACCGGACGGGTAGTGAGTCAGACGCACCGCGGAATCGGTCGTGTTGACACACTGTCCACCGTTTCCGGAGGCACGCATAACGTCAATACGGATATCCTTCTCATCGATGACAATATCAATGTCGTCGTCCACTTCCGGCATTACCGCCACACTGATCGTGGAGGTGTGGATACGTCCGCCGGACTCCGTCTCAGGCACACGCTGTACGCGGTGCACACCGGACTCATACTTCATCAGGGAGTATGCGCCCTGACCGTTGATCATAAAGGTCACACTCTTCATACCGCCGATGCCGGTCTCGTCCGCCTCAACAATCTCGGTCTTCCAGTTCTTGCTCTCTGCATAATGCTGATACATACGGTAAATCTCCGCAGCGAAAAGTGCCGCCTCGTCCCCGCCGGCACCGGCACGGATCTCCACGATAACATTCTTATCATCATTCGGATCTTTTGGAAGAAGCAGAATCTTTAACTCATGCTCCAGCTCCTCAACACGCGCCTTGGCATCGTTTAATTCTTCCTTCGCCAGTTCACGCATCTCCTCGTCCGACTCCTCATCCAGCATGGCGAGGGAATCCGCAATATTCTGCTTGCACTGCTTGTACTCCTTATATGCAGCAACAATCGGTGCCAGATCACTCTGCTCCTTCATCAGCTTGCGAAAACGCTCCGGATTGTTCGCGACATCCGGCTCACTGAGCTCGCTCATCAATTCTTCAAAACGAATCAGTAAATCATCCAACTTATCAAACATAACAAACATCCTTTCTTATCTCAAACACCAGACAACCGTCTGCACCAACTATGCAAAATTCTCTCCAATCCCGCAATCAACTAAAGCATTCCGGTCACCACACGGTCTTTTCTCGCCAGATCCTTTATCACCTGCACATCATGGAACCCGATCTCCCGCATAAGTGCAGACACCTTTTGCCCCTGATCGTAGCCGATCTCAAACAACAGATGTCCTTCCGGGTTCAGATACTGCTTACACTGTCCGATGATCTTCCTGTAAAAATACAGACCGTCCTCCTTGCCGTCCAGCGCTTCCATCGGCTCAAAATCCCGCACCTCCGGCATCAGCTTTGCAATCTCATCCGTACAGATATACGGCGGATTCGAGACGATCACATCAAATGTCCCCGTCACGTGATCAAACAGGTCGCTGTGTTCAAACAACACCGGCACATCATTGAGCCTTGCATTTTCCTTCGCAACATTGAGCGCCTGCTTGGATATGTCAACCGCATACCCCTCCACATCCGATACATTGTGCAGAATACTGACAATCACGCATCCGGACCCGGTACACAGATCCAGTACACGCATTCCGGGGCGCACGACCTTCAGCGCCTCTTCCACCAGAGTCTCTGTATCCTGTCTTGGGATGAGGACACTGGAATTTACTTTGAACTTCAGTCCCATGAATTCCGTCTCACCCACAATATACTGCAGCGGGACATGCTCTGCGCGCTTGCGCAGCGCAATCTGGTACTCGCTCATCTGCTCTTCCGGCATATCCTCTTCCATATGAAGATAATAAAAACTGCGGTCGATCTTACACACCATTTCGAGCAAAAGCCATGCATCGGTCTTTGCCTCCGCAATATCTGCCATGGAGAGAACTGTCTCCCCCAGATTTACTGTCTCACGATACGTCATTTCCAACCTCCATCATGCCTGTTCCCGGATCTCTTTCACGTAAGCCTTCCAGTCAAACACCGCCTCAACAGATGCAATTCCAACCTCGATCATCGAATCATCCGGCTCTCTTGTCGTAATCCGCTGCAGCAGAAGCCCCGGCTTGCTGAACAGATTGACAAGCATATGATCCGAGCGTCCGGCAAGCCGGATAAACTCGTACGATACCCCCGCAATCACCGGAATTAACACCAGGCGCAGCAGAAGCTGCAGGATCCGGTTATCCACGCGGATAAATAAAAAGAAGACAATGCTGATCAGCATGACAATCAGCAGAAAGCTTGTTCCGCAGCGCTTGTGCAGACGGGAACTCTTCCGCACATTCTCCACCGTAAGATCCATCCCCTGCTCAATACAGTTGATGCATTTGTGCTCTGCGCCATGATACATATAGACACGCTTAATATCCGGCATCAGTGAAATTGCCGCCACATATCCGATAAAGATGGTAAGGCGGATCACGCCTTCCAACAACGCAAGAAGTGTCTGCGATGTAATAAAACGCTGAAAGAATACGGATATGTAATAAGGAAGCACCATAAAAATCGCCACCGCAAGCACAATGGAAATTGCCACTGTACCGCCCATCAGCGCATTCTCCTGACGCTTTTCCTTTTTCTTCTGCTCTTCTTCCGTCGGCGCCGGTTTTTTCGCTCCGGCACGCTTCTCCGCTTTCCGGGATCCGCTCTTTTCCTCCTCTTCCTCCTCGAAAAAGGATGCTGAGAACGTCAGTGTCTTCATCCCCAGTACCAGCGATTCTATAAAACTGAACACGCCCCGCAAGATCGGCATGTTTCTTATTTTCTTATTTTTAATCAGTCCTTCGTACGTCGAGGTCTCGACGACGATCTCCTGGTCCGGCTTGCGCACGGCTACCGCGTATTTTTCCTGATTCTTCATCATTACGCCTTCCATGACCGCCTGACCGCCAATTCCCGAATATCTCATAGTCTAAAACCCTGCTTGTGGCACACGAACCGTGCCGTATTCTATAAGGTAAAAAAGGTTGAGATTAAACAACCTCAACCTTATCTGTAACCGTTTTCACTTAGGAGCATAACGCTTCGCGCGTCATACTACTGCTGCTGCATACCATACTTCTTATTGAACTTATCAATACGTCCGCGAGCCTGAGCTGCTTTCTGCTGGCCTGTGTAGAACGGATGGCACTTGGAGCAGATCTCAACGTGGATATCTTCCTTTGTTGAACCTGTAACAAATGTGTTACCGCAGTTACATGTAACAGTTGCCTGATAGTAATCTGGATGGATTCCTGCCTTCATGATTTTCACCTCTTTATAATCTTATCGTTATTATGTTCCTGTCTGTCTCTATTCTCTTATGCCCGTATGCCCGATCCGCATATGGCACTTATTGCAAAGAATAGTCCCGAATAAACAGCGTTGTTATTTTATCATGGTTTTTACAAAAAATCAAGTTCTTTTTATACAATCCGGTTCTTTTTCACCATATGGATATATTCCTGATTGTTGCGCGTGCGGGCAAACATGTTCAGAATGTTCTCCACCGCCTCGTCGGTGCGCATACCGTTGATCGCCTTGCGCATGATCTCGACAGCCTCCTGCTCCTCCGGCTCCAGCAGCAGATCGTCGCGCCGTGTTCCCGACTTCACAATGTCGATGGCGGGGAACACACGCTTCTCGGAAAGCTTGCGGTCAAGCACCAGCTCCATGTTGCCGGTTCCCTTAAACTCCTCGAATACCACGTCGTCCATCTTGCTTCCGGTATCCACCAGCGCGGTGGCAAGAATCGTGAGGCTTCCTCCCTCACGCATGTTCCTGGCTGCACCGAAAAAGCGCTTCGGCATGTGCAGCGCCGCCGGGTCAAGACCTCCGGATAACGTACGTCCGCTTGGCGGAACCGTGAGGTTGTAGGCTCTTGCCAGTCTCGTGATGCTGTCAAGCAGGATCATGACATCCTTTCCGTGCTCCACAAGGCGCTTCGCCCGCTCGATCACCATCTCGGATACGCGCTTGTGATGCTCCGGCAGCTCATCAAACGTAGAATAAATCACTTCCACATTCTCCCCGACAATCGCTTCCTTGATGTCCGTAACCTCCTCCGGTCTCTCATCGATCAGCAAAATAATCAGATGCATATCCGGATTTCCCTTTGTCACTGATTTTGCAATCTCTTTTAATAAGGTGGTCTTACCTGCCTTCGGCTGGGATACGATCATACCGCGCTGTCCCTTTCCGATCGGCGATACCAGATCCACAATGCGCATTGCGACACTGCAGCCCGGGCGCTCCAAGCGGATTCTCCGGTTCGGGAAAATCGGCGTCAGATCCTCAAAATTCTTGCGCTTCTGCGCGACACCCGGATGGTAACCATTGACCGATGAAACATATAACAGCGCCGAAAACTTTTCCTGCTGTGTCTTCACCCGGGTATTTCCTGCCACAATATCGCCCGTTTTAAGATTAAACTTGCGGATCTGTGACGGCGATACATAAACGTCATTCTCTCCCGGAAGATAATTCTCACAGCGGATAAATCCATATCCGTCCGGCATAACCTCTAAAATACCGTTTGCCATAATTCCGCTGTCCAGATTCGAGATCGTCTCATCCACTGCACCGCTCTCCTTCGGGTTCTCCCGTCCCTCTCTGGGTTCCCGCGCCGGCCGCTGCTGCGCCTGCTCTCGCTGCGGTGTCTGTTCCCGCTGCGCCTGCTCACGCTGCGGTGTCTGCTCACGCTGCGATGTCTGCTCACGCTGCTTCGTATTCTCCTCTTTGCTCTGACGCTCGTCCTCTGCAACCATCAGATCTACCAGATCACTCTTTTTCATGCCGGAGATATTTTTGAGTCCTCTCGCTTTTGCAAGATCACGCAAAACAACGGCTGACAAGCTCTCATACTTTTCTCTCATCCATTCGCTCCTGTTCTTATCAATCTGCTATTTTCCTCTATGCTCTCAATCGTATTGGGAATCGTGTCTGAATTGACAAAATGAATTTACAATATGCGTATTATACAACACTTTTTCCAAAATAGGAAGTCCTAATTTCCTTGATTTGTCAAAATGATAATGGTATGATTTACGTATTGGTTTCTATATAAAAATACACTTTATATACAGGAGATTATATCATGGAGAATCAGACAATGACACTTGCCGAGAAGGCACTTCTTATGCACGAAAAATGGAACGGAAAGCTTGAGACCATCGCGAAATCCAAAGTAAACTCCCGCGAAGATCTCGCCATCGCATACACGCCAGGTGTTGCCGAGCCCTGCAAGGTAATCGCCAAAGACCCGGAGGCTGCTTACAAATATACCATGAAAGCGAACACCGTCGCCGTCATTTCCGACGGAAGTGCGGTTCTCGGTCTCGGCAATATCGGCGCATATGCCGCCATGCCTGTCATGGAGGGAAAATGCGTTCTGTTTAAGGAATTCGGCGATGTCAATGCCGTGCCGATCTGTCTCGACACCCAGGACACGGAGGAGATCATTGCCACGATCAAGAACATTGCTCCCGCATACGGCGGCATCAATCTGGAAGATATCTCCGCACCGCGCTGCTTTGAGATTGAGGAGCGCCTGAAAGAAATGCTCGACATTCCGGTCTTCCATGACGACCAGCACGGCACCGCCATCGTGGTGCTTGCCGGCATTATCAACGGTCTGCGTGTTACAGGCAAGAAAAAAGAGGACTGCCGCGTCGTCGTAAACGGTGCCGGTTCCGCGGGCGTTGCCATCACAAAGCTTCTGCTCACCTACGGTTTTCGCCATGTCACCATGTGTGACCGCGAGGGCATCATAGGCAAAGATTACCCGAACTTAAACTGGATGCAGCAGAAAATGACCGAAGTCACCAACCTTGAGGATCAGCACGGCACGCTTGCCGACGCCTTAAAGGGTGCTGATATTTTTGTGGGTGTCTCCGCACCGAACATCGTTACCCCGGAGATGGTTGCTTCCATGAATCACGACTCCATCCTGTTCGCCATGGCGAATCCGGTTCCTGAGATCATGCCGGATGTGGCAAAGGCTGCGGGTGCCAGAATCGTCGGAACCGGACGCAGTGATTTCCCGAATCAGGTCAACAATGTCGTGGCATTCCCGGGCATCTTTAAGGGCGCTCTCGAGGGACGGGCAACACAGATTACCGAGGAGATGAAGCTTGCCGCCGCAGAGGCGATCGCCGGTCTTGTCTCCGACGAAGAGTTAAACGACGAGTTTATTATGCCGGAAGCATTTGATCCGCGTGTGGCGCAGGTTGTCAGCGAGGCAGTCCGCTCCCACATCGTGCGCTGACCGGATATCCAATGAACGACGCGCGTTACTACTCTCTCAACACCTATTTAAGACAGACATTCGGTGAGAAGGTCTACCGCCTGTCTCTAAACGGCGGCATGACCTGCCCGAACCGCGACGGCAGCATCGATACCAGAGGGTGCATCTTCTGCAGTGCCGGAGGAAGCGGTGATTTTGCCGCCTCCCCGCAGCAATCTGTCACTGAACAGATTTCGCAGGCAAAGCTTCTCCTTCGGGGAAAAACAAACTGCCGCAAATATATCGCCTATTTTCAGGCATACACGAACACCTACGCTCCCGTCGGTGTTCTTCGTGCGCTTTATACGGAAGCTCTCGCACAGCCCGACATTGTGGCGCTCTCCATCGCCACCAGATGTGACTGTCTGCCGCCTGAGGTTTTAGATCTGCTGGCAGAATTAAATACCATAAAACCAGTCTGGGTGGAACTCGGTTTACAGACCATCCACGAACATACCCTGCATTTGATACGCAGCGGTTTTTCACTCGCCCAGTATGAGCAGGCGGTATCCGCGCTTCACGCGCGGGGCATCAAGGTCATAACACATCTGATCTTAGGTCTGCCCGGTGAGACAACCGAAGATATGCGCGCTTCCGTGCGCTATCTTGCCGCACATCCGGTCTTCGGCGTAAAGCTGCAGCTGCTTCACGTCTTAGAAGGCACCGATCTTGGAACCCTCTACAAAAATGACCCGTTTCCGCTTTTTACGCTGGAGGAATACTGCGACCTTATCGCAGACTGCCTTGCCCTTCTTCCACCGGAAATGGTCATCCACCGTCTGACCGGCGACGGACCGCGCCGCCTGCTCCTCGCTCCGCTGTGGAGCACGGACAAAAAGCGCGTATTAAACACAATAAACAGACAACTTATACAGCGCGATCTCTGGCAGGGCAAATATTATAGAAACGAGGAAACACATGGCTGAACCATTTACCATATACAAACTGACCATTTTAAACATGCTGGATAAGGTGGATTTTCCCCTGACGAATACGCAGATCTCCGACTTTTTCCTGGAGCAGGAATACACAGATTATTTCCGGGTACAGCAGGTCTTAAACGATCTCGCCGACTCCGGTCTGATCCGCACGGAATCCACGCACAGCAACACCCAGTATTATATCACCGCTGCAGGGCGTGAGACGCTCGGTTTTTTCCGCGACAAGCTCACGGACGCCATTGAGCACGACACCATTGCCTATTTTGAAAAAAATAAAATGGCACTCCGCACCGTCAACTCAATCATCGCAGACTACTACAAGACGCCGAATCAGGACTATGCCGTGCGCTGCCAGTTCCGCGTCCACGACACCAACCTGATCGACCTGACACTGACCGTCAAAAACAAAGAGCAGGCGGAAGCGATCTGTAACAACTGGAAAAAGCAGAACGAGGATGTCTACGCATATCTAATGGACATTCTGATGCAATAGACACAGATATTTTTCACAGACAGAAGGGAGTCCTTATTTTATGGGAAAAAGTGCTTTCAAACCCGGCAACATGCTCTATCCGCTGCCTGCCGTCATGGTAAGCTGCCAGTATCCCGGCGCATCCGATCCAAAATGCGGCAATCCTGCCCTCGCAGGCAGACCGAACATTCTTACTGTCGCGTGGGCAGGCACCGTCTGCACCAATCCGCCAATGCTCTCCATCTCCGTTCGTCCGGAACGCTATTCCTACCATATGATCGAGGCCGCCGGCGAGTTCGTAGTGAATCTCACAACTGAATCGCTCGTGCGCGCCACCGACTACTGCGGCGTGCGCTCGGGAAGAGATGTGGATAAGTTCAAAGAGATGAAGCTGACGAAAGTCGAGGCGGAGGAGATTTCCGCACCGATGATCGGGGAGTCGCCGGTTAATATCGAGTGTAAAGTGGAGCAGGTGCTCGAACTGGGCTCGCATCACATGTTTCTTGCAAAAGTTGTGGCTGTCCATGCGGATGAGGCATACATGGATGAGCGCGGCCGCTTCGATCTGAACCGCGCGAAACCGATTGTGTATTCCCACGGAGAGTACTTTGGAATCGGGAAAAAGCAGGGAACCTTTGGCTGGAGCGTGAAGAAAAAATCGAAAACATCTAATATAAAAACAAAAAACCGCCGCTAATCTTTATTTTCTAAAGAATCAGCACGCGAAATTTTATAGTACTTTCGGTAAAAATATACAAAATCGACAAAAATACTGGGTAAATATTAGAAAACGCTACAAAATCATGATTTATTAGGAATTTTTTGCGTGAAATATTGCAAAAACCGGATATTTTATGCTATAATATCAACCAATCGTTGACCTTATAAAATTAAGTAATCCGGAGGACGGGAGAATCCACCGGAGACGCGAGAGAGTGCGGAAATGATTTTCTCCACGCTTTAAGGCTGATGAGAACCGCAGATGGATCTTTTAAAGAAATCTTTCTGCACTACATTAAGGGAGAAATTTCAAGGAGGAAACTAACATGTCATACGTAGATGAGGTTATTGAGTCCGTAGTTGCAAAAAACCCAGCTGAGCCGGAATTCCATCAGGCAGTCAAAGAGGTTCTGGAATCTCTTCGCCCTGTTATTGAAGCAAACGAGGAAAAATACAGAAAAGTCGCTCTTCTGGAGAGAATGGTAGAGCCAGAGCGTCAGATCAAATTCCGTGTGCCGTGGGTAGACGATAAAGGACAGGCTCATGTAAACACCGGATATCGTGTACAGTTTAACAGTGCAATCGGACCTTACAAAGGAGGAATCCGTCTGCATCCTTCTGTAAATATTGGTATTATCAAATTCCTGGGATTCGAGCAGGTATTCAAAAACTCACTGACCAGCCTTCCGATCGGCGGAGGTAAAGGTGGTTCTGACTTCGATCCGAAAGGAAAATCTGACAGAGAGATCATGGCATTCTGCCAGAGCTTTATGACAGAGCTTTGCAAATATATCGGCGCAGACACCGACGTACCGGCTGGTGACATTGGAACAGGCGCAAGAGAGATCGGCTTCATGTTCGGACAGTACAAGAGAATCCGCGGCGTATACGAAGGCGTTCTGACTGGTAAAGGTTTAAGCTACGGCGGATCTTTAGCAAGAACAGAGGCTACCGGATACGGACTGCTGTACCTGACCCAGGAGCTGCTGAAACTGAACGGCATCGACATCGCAGGCAAGACCGCTTGTGTATCCGGTTCCGGAAACGTTGCAATCTATGCAATCGAGAAAGCTACTCAGCTTGGTGTGAAAGTTCTCACCTGCTCTGACTCCAACGGATGGGTTTACGATCCAGACGGAATCGATGTAGCTGCATTAAAAGAGATCAAAGAAGTAAACCGTGCCCGTCTGACCGAGTACAAGAAATATCGTCCAAACTCCGAGTACCACGAAGGACGCGGCGTATGGGTTGTAAAAGCAGACCTTGCTCTTCCTTGCGCAACTCAGAACGAGCTGCTGCTTGAGGATGCAAAAGCACTTGTTGAGAACGGATGCACTGCAGTATGCGAGGGCGCTAACATGCCTACTACTCTGGAAGCAACCAAATATCTGCAGGAGCACGGCGTAATCTTCGCACCTGGAAAAGCTGCAAACGCAGGTGGTGTTGCAACATCCGCACTCGAGATGTCCCAGAACTCCGAGCGTCTGTCCTGGACCTTCGAAGAAGTTGATGCAAAACTGAAGAGCATCATGATCAACATCACACACAACATGGTTGATGCTGCAAAACGTTACGGCCATGAGGGCGACTATGTTATGGGCGCTAACATCGCAGGCTTTGAGAAAGTAGCTGACGCTATGATGGCTCAGGGAATCTGCTAATCTGATTTTGAGAAATCCAAAGGGATCTCCGATTAAGACCGGGGGTCCCTTTTTGCATAAAAGATAGAAGAAACACAGAAAAATAACGAAAATTACAGGGTACAAAAAACATTACATTTTGCAACGAGACTAGACAGAAGAAATAGACTTTCACGCGGTACCGTGTGAATAAAATGACAGAATATGCGAGTAAGTTGTATTATTATGCATAAATGCAATATACAGGTAAGATAAAAACGTAAGAAAAAAGATATTTTATGTTCAGAAATAGAGCGCATAGTAAACAAAAATAATGCAAAAATAATGAAAAGCAGAAGTTGACAAGAGCTTGCATGAGAAATATAATTATTTATGTATTGATAAAGAACTTGTATGCATTAATATGTAATGAATTTGCATACATGGAAGAGGAAGAGAAGATGACATTAAAAGATTGCTACATGCAGATGGGAGCAGATTACGAGGAAACCGTTCAGCGGCTTCGCAGTGAATCTCTGATTCAGCGGATCATTTTAAAATTTCCGCAGGATCCGAGCTATCAGGAGCTTTGCCAGGCACTGGCGGACGGAAATATTGAGGTTGCATTCCGTGCAGCTCATACATTAAAAGGCGTGTGCCAGAATCTTGGTTTTAAAAATCTGTACGAGCCAAGCGCCGAGCTGACCGAGCGGTTAAGACCGCTGCAGGAGACCGAGACGGATGATCTGATGCAGAAGGTGACGGAAGAATATAACCGCACCGTAAAAGCGATTGAGGATTTCCAGAATGCTTAAATTGAAGGAAGAAAACAAGGAGACATTGATCTATGAGATGAGGAACACAGACCGGTGTCTCCTTTTTTATGGAATTCTGTACAAGATGCGGGTTGACGGGAAAAAAGAAACATGATAATCTTTTTACATAAAAGCACAGCTTATGAAGAAGGCTTGTTTAAAAAGAAAAACTTATGAGTATCTATAAGAAAAAACAAGGACGCTTTGCCGGAAAAATTCCGGCTGTGCAGGGCATATTCCATACCGAAAGGCAAGGCAGCCCAAATCTACAAAAGCAGGAGAAAAGCAATGAAAAAAGAAAAAAGTTCAGCTATGGGAACCCCGTACACCTTTGAAGGACGGATTCCGCTGAAGCAGGCGATTCCGCTTGGATTGCAGCACGTAATGGCGATGTTCGTAGGAAACCTCACCCCGCTTCTGATCATCATGGGAGCGTGCGGTCTGACGGCGGATGCGGGCTACGGTGCACTTCGTACGGCTCTTTTGCAGAATGCAATGACAGTAGCCGGTATTGTAACACTGGTACAGATGTTTTCGATTGGACCGATCGGCGGTAAAGTGCCGATTGTTATGGGTACATCTTCTGGATTCCTCGGCGTATTCAAGAGCGTGACAGCCGTGCTGGGACAGGGCGCGCTGACGTACGGCGCTATCCTTGGTGCGACAATTGTCGGCGGTCTGTTTGAGGGCGTGCTTGGCGTCTGTTTAAAGCCGCTTCGTAAATTTTTCCCGTCGGTTGTTACCGGCTGCGTCGTTATGGCGATCGGTCTTTCGCTGATTCCGGTTGGAATCAATTATCTCTGCGGCGGTTCCGGAACGAACGATTACGGTTCCATACAGAACCTGTTCCTTGGCATGGTCGTTCTGATTGTAACGCTGGCACTGAAGCACTTTACAAATCCGAAGGGAATCTTAAGCACGGCTTCAATTCTGATCGGTATTTTAGTCGGCTACGCGGTAGCTATTATTATGACCATGGTTCTGCCGCATACCGGAACGGCAGTTCTTGAGGATGGAAGCACTGTTTCCTATACATATTCCTGGGTTGTCAATTTCCAGCAGGTAAAAGATGCGTCCTGGTTCGCACTCCCTGGTATTGCAGGCTTTGGAAAACTGGCTGAGGTAAAACCAGTCTTCCGTGTGGAGGCAATTCTCCCGGTAGCGATCATGTTCATCGTAACAACCGTTGAGACGGTCGGCGATATCTGCGCCTGCGTAGAGAGCGGTATGGATCGCGAGGCAACCGATTCCGAGCTTTCCGGCGGTATCATCTGCGACGGTCTCGGATCCAGCTTTGCAGCAGCACTCGGCGTTCTCCCGAATACTTCTTTTGCACAGAACGTCGGCATTATTTCGATGACAAAAATCGTAAACCGTATGGCACTTTCCTGCGGAGCCATTTTCCTGATCCTCTGCGGACTCTGCCCGAAGATTGCAGCATTTGTATCCATTATGCCGCAGTCCGTACTCGGCGGTGCAGCCGTTATGATGTTTGCGTCAATTCTGGTTTCCGGTATCCAGCTCATCACAAAAGAGCCGATTACGAGCCGTGAGATCACGATCGTTTCTGTTGCACTGGGTCTTGGCTACGGCCTTGGTTCCACAGCAGGAGCAACTTCCGAGCTTCCTTATTATATCCAGCTGATCTTCGGCGGTTCCGGTATCGTTCCGGCAGCGGTTGCAGCGATTGTGCTGAATATTATTATTCCAAAAGAGAAGAAAAAAGCAGAATAAAGAAGAGATAATTAAAAAAGAACCTCTTAGTTTTCCTGGAAGGAGCCTTCTGGAGAAAAATTAAGAGGTTCTTTTTCTGTACAAAACGTTCGAACAAGTGTAAAATATACAAAATGACGGAAAAACGAATGAAAAATTAGTTGAGATTAAAAGAAATACCGATATCAAAAAAGTCAAGATTGACTATAAATTTAAAAATAGTGTATAAAATCGACAATATGAAGTAAAAAAATGAAATAAATTGTGAAAAATATATAAAAAGTGCTTGCAAAAACGTGTGGAAGAGAGGTATAATCGTTGCATAAAAAGTGTGACGAAAATGTGAAAGTTTTAGGCAAAACGTATGATTGTAAAAGAGAGATGATTCGTCAGCCTGGACAAAAACAACAACGGAACACACCAAAAAGAACGTAAAACACAAGGAGGACACCAAATGAAAAAGAAAGTAATTTCTGCATTATTGGCAAGCACCATGATCGTAAGCCTGGTTGCATGCGGCAGCACAGGCGGCGACAGTTCTGACGCAAGCAGCAAAGGAAGCGGCACAACAGCAACAAGCACCGCAGGCGGCGACGATGCAGCAACTGCTGAATCAGGCAGCGGCTCCGGAGATTCCGCAGCTTCCGCTGACTGGATCGAATCTTCTACACTGGAAGATGACGCTGTACCTGGAGAAAATGACGACAGAGCATTCGAGAAATTTGATCATGTCGTAGAAGTACATTATGGATATCAGATCGACCCGAAGGATACCACACTTCCGGACGGCGACTCCGTAGATAACAACCAGTACACCAGATACCTTCTGGACAACTACAACATCAAAGTTGTCTGCGACTGGACAGCAGGTAATACTGCAGACTTCCAGCAGAAAGTCTCTCTGGCAATCGCATCTGCTTCCCTTCCGGATGCAGTCATCGCACCGACCCGTAACTACCTGGTACAGGCCGCAAGAGCAGATCTTCTTGCAGACCTCTGGCCGGAGTTCAACCAGTACGCATCCAAACAGGTAAAAGAGATCATCGAGACCACCGAAGGACGTGCAATCAACAACGCAACGGTTGATGGAACCTTCTGTGCACTGCCGAACGTATCCGTAGATACCGACGGTGTTTACCTGTATTTCATCCGTCAGGACTGGCTGGACAAGTTAGGACTGGAAGTTCCGAAGACAGTTGACGAACTTGGCGAAGTAGCTCAGAAATTTAAAGATGCAGGTCTCAGCCCGGATTACTCTATTGCAGGTATCGACAACGGCGGAAGAACCTACTCCAACTTCCTGAACTCCTCCAACAATGGATACGGTTTCGATGCTGTATATCAGGCATTCAACGCAACACCGGGATACTTCCTGAAAGACGATTCCGGCGAGCTGTATTGGGGAACTACAACAGATGAGATGAAAGAAGCCCTTACCACTCTGCATGACTGGTATGAAAAAGGCCTCATCAACCCGGAGGTTGGTACCACAACCAACGGTGACAATGCAAACAACGTTAAGAACGGAACCTGCGGTATCTTCATGGGACCATGGTGGAGCCTTGGATACGGCAACCCGGATTCCTTCCGTAACGACAACAACGCAAACTGGCAGGCATATCCGCTGTACACCAACGATGGTGAGTGGAATGTCCATATGAAAGACGTTGGAACCACTTACACAATGGTAAACAAAAACGCATCTGATGATGTGAAGAAAGCCATTGTTATCATGAACAACGTACTCGTTCGTGATGAGTCTACCTTCGATACTTCTGTAGCAATCGGCTGGTATCCGCTGCGTAACACCATGGCAGCTACCGACGAGTGCGAGTATGAGTATGATGCACTGATGGGCATCCTCAAAGGCGAATCGTCTGCAGATGATTATCAGCAGGGCGGAAGCAAATTCAACGGTCTGTACAAGAACCTTGCAAACGATGCTGCAACCTTAAGCGAAGTTATTTCTTCTGATTATGATGGATCCAGAGACCTGGCTGTAACCGATATGGATGTTAATACCAACAACGGACAGTTCAACAGATTCTATGCACTGCTGATCGGTGACCGTCCATATGCAACACTTGAGCCGGATCACAAGATCTACTCTGAGCTGTACTACACCATCGATGGAATGGATACCTACTGGACCCAGATTTCTGACCTGGAAGACAAGAGCGTCCTTCAGTTCATCACAGGTGCTAAGAGCCTTGACGAGTGGGATCAGTTCTGCACTGACTGGCATGTACAGGGCGGTGATCAGATCCTTGAACTGGTAAAAGATTACCTGGCTGAGTAACTTATGTAAATATATGATGTGGAGGGTGGGGTACAGGAAAACCTGTACCCCATCACTTTAAAAAAATGACATCAAAGGAGGATCTTGCCGTGAAGAAGAAAAAAGGCCATCTTGGGCTGTCAAATTCCTTTCACTATACGTTAATGGTTCTGCCGGGTTATATCTGGCTGTTCATGTTTTCCATCGTCCCGATGGTCGGTATTGTAATGGCATTCCAGGATTACAATCCGAGTAAAGGATGGTTCGGCTCTCCGTGGGTAGGCATGAAATGGTTTAAATACCTGACGGTTATCCCGGATGCAAAACGGGCACTTGTCAACACACTGATCATTGCAATTGCAAAGGTTATCCTGAATATCATCATTCCGCTGGTGTTCGCACTGCTGCTGAATGAGGTAAAGAATATGAAGTTCAAAAAGACGGTTCAGACGATCGTATATCTGCCGCACTTCGTATCCTGGGTTATCCTGGCAAACATCATTACCAATATCCTTGGTGCAAACGGAATTTTCAATACCGTCCGCAGTGCATTCGGTGCAACGGATACGGTTCTTCCAATGACGATTCCTGGCATCTTCCGTCAGTTACTGATCGGAACCGATGTATGGAAAGAGTTCGGTTACAACGCAGTTATTTATCTGGCAGCCCTGACCGGCATCAGCCCGAGTCTTTATGAGGCAGCTGCTATCGACGGTGCAAGCCGCTGGAAACGAGTATGGCACATCACCATCCCGGGTCTGGTTCCGACCATCGTCCTTCTGACCACACTGGCAATGGGCAACGTTCTGAATGCTGGTTTCGACCAGGTATTCAACATGTACAACCAGCTGGTTATTGAAACTGGTGATATCATTGATACATATGTATACCGTGTTGGTATTACAAACATGCAGTTCTCGCTGGCTACTGCAGCAGGTCTCTTCAAATCTGTTGTCAGCTTCGTGCTGGTTGTTACTTCTTATGTTTGTGCTTACAAGTTTGCTGATTACAAGATTTTCTAAGGAGGGCAGAAATTATGATAGAAAGCAAGAGTTTTGGCAGTAAAGCGTTTAAAGTCATAAATGCCATCATCCTGATTCTCCTGGCATTCAGCTGTTTTTATCCGTTATGGTATACGTTCTGCGTATCCATTTCTTCGAAGGCAGCCGCTGAGGGCGGTCTTGTAACTGTTTACCCGATCGGACCGAACGTAAAATCCTACAGCCTGATCATGGGTGATTCCGCATTCTGGAATTCCTTCTGGATTTCCATCAAACGAGTTGTCATCGGAACCGTATGGACCATGGTTGTCCTGATCATGATGTCCTATCCGCTGGCAAAGAGCAAAACAGAGTACAAACCGAGAAACGTCCTGATGTGGATCCTGGTATTCTGTATGCTGTTCAATGGTGGTACCATTCCGTGGTTCATCACCGTTAAAAACTATGGTATGATCGATACCATGGCAGCGCTGGTTCTGGCTGGTTCTGTTCCGGTATTCAACGTACTCCTTATGATGAACTTCTTCCGCGGTATCCCAGGAGACCTTGAGGAGGCAGCCCGTGTAGACGGTGCCGGCCCGTGGCGTATCCTGTGGCAGATCGTAGTTCCGTGTTCCAAACCGGTTATTGCAACCATCGTCCTCTTCACATCTGTTGGTTACTGGAACGAGTATTTCCAGGGCCTGGTATTAATGAACAAGGAGACGAACTATCCGTTACAGACCTACATCCGTCAGATCTCCGTTCAGATCCCGGTAGGCGTAACCCTGACCGCAGAGCAGTATCAGCAGTTAGCACAGAACTCCAACAAATCTCTGGAGGCAGCAAAGGTATTCATCGCCCTTGTTCCTATGCTGATTGTATATCCGTTCCTGCAGAAATACTTTGTAACCGGTATTACACTGGGAGCAGTAAAAGAATAATGAAATACACGAAAAGAGGCTTTCTGAAGCGAAACAGAAAGCCTCTTTTTTTGTGCTTTTCTGCGATGGAAAACGGGGGTGGTTTCCGCAGGTTTTTCTTGCGTCCGTGGGGAAAACAGCGTAAGATAAAGAGGTATTGAGACAAAAAAGCAAATTGCTTTTGGAGGGGATTTTAGTATGAAGGTACTTACTTTTGGAGAAGTGATGCTGCGTCTGAAAACACCGGAGCATCTGAAAATTTTACAGGCAGATACATTTGAAGCCAATTACGGCGGCGCGGAGGCGAATGTTGCGGTTTCCCTGGCGACACTCGGGGACGATGTTTCGTACGTGACAAAAGTGCCGGAGCACCAGGTGGGACAGGCAGCCGTCAATGAGATCCGCCGATTCGGCGTCGATACATCCCGTGTGCTGCGGGGCGGCGGACGCGTCGGTATTTACTATTTTGAAAAGGGAACGAATATCCGCCCGACGAGAGTGGTTTATGACCGCGCTTACAGCGCAATTGCAATGGCAAAGGCAGAGGAATTTGACTGGGAAAAACTGCTTGATGGCGTAGATCTCTTTTATTTTTCCGGTATCACGCCTGCCATCAGCACAGAGATTGAAAAAGCGCTGGAGAACGCTCTGGCGCTCTGCAGAGAGAAAAAAATCCAGGTGGTATGTGATCTGAACTACCGCGGAAAAATGTGGTCCACGAAGGACGCACAGCGCGTTATGCGCCGTCTGATGGCGTATGTGGATGTCTGCATTGCAAACGATGAGGATTTTGAATCATCACTTGGCATTCCGGCGTACGACGGAGATATGTCGCGCGGCATTGAGCAGATCGAGTCTTACAAAGAGGGCATGCTGGAAATCCAGAAGCAGTTCCCGAACTGCAAAGCGGTTGCGAGTGTGCTGCGCAATCTCTACACCGTGGAGGACGGCGACTGGATGGGAATTTACCTGAAAGACGGAAAATTCTACGAGAGCCCGGTTCGTAAAGTACACAGCTTTGAGGCAGTCGGAGCCGGTGATGCATTTGGCGCGGGACTGATCCATGCGATGCTTCATGATTTTGAGCCGCAGAAAGCCATCGACTTTGCGATTTCCGCAAGTGTTTTAAAGCTGATGATCCAGCACGATGCCAATGTGGCGAGCGAAACAGAGATCGAGCAGATCATGAAGCAGGGCGGAACGAATCTGCAGAGATAGGATAGAGAAAAATTTACGAGACAGCAGGAGGAATAAATCTTGAATAAACGGAATATTATCTTAATAGGAATGCCGGGAGCCGGCAAAAGCAGCGTTGGTGTTATTCTTGCAAAGGTGTTGGGATATGAGTTTATTGATACGGATCTTGTGATCCAGCATCGGGAGAAGCGTCTTCTGCGCGAGATCATTGCGGATGAAGGAAATGAAGGCTTTCTTGCGATTGAGAATGAAGTCAATGCGACACTGGAAGCCGACAAAAGCGTCATCGCGCCGGGCGGCAGTGCCATTTACGGAAAAGAGGCGATGGAGCATTTTAAAGAAATTGGAACCATCGTTTACCTGAAGCTGTCGTATGAGGATCTGGCGAAACGTCTCGGAAACCTGAAGGGACGCGGCGTCGTGCTGAAAGAGGGCCAGACGCTGAAGGATCTCTACGATGAGAGAAGTAAATTATATGAGCAGTATGCCGAGATTACGGTTGACGAGAGCGGAAGGGATATCCAGGGCACGATCCTGGCGCTCCGCGAGCAGATCGGCATGTAAAACAGAATTGGTGGAATATTCAGGGAAATTTTGAAAACATACGATTATATCATAATAAGGGAAATGTTCTGATAGTTAGAAATTACATATAATGTTTCTCTGAATATTCCTGACCGGAAACGATGGAAAAAGACGGAAATAGCACAGAATGTATTAAAATTGATTTACAAAGTATTAGATTTGAGTTAAGATAAGGGGAGACTGAAAAATAACTGCGGGGAGCAGTGCGTTTCAGCGTATCTGGAGTGTGTAAAAAACAGGAAAAAGACTTTGATTCGTTAGATATTGGATAAAACACACTCGTTAAGTATGAGAAAGAAAATTTGAGGTGAATATATGGAACAGTATGTCATCAGAGGTGGAAATCCTCTTGTGGGCGAAGTGGAAATCGGGGGAGCAAAAAACGCGGCGCTTGCAATTCTTACGGCAGCAACGATGACCGATGAGACGGTCTTGATCGAAAACCTGCCGGATGTCAGTGATATTAATGTACTTCTGGAAGCAATCGCAGAGATCGGAGCCACCGTGGACCGCATCGACCGCCATACCGTGCGGATCAATGCATCGACCATCGGGGATCTGAGCGTTGATTATGAATATATCAAAAAAATCCGTGCGTCTTATTATCTTTTAGGCGCGCTGCTTGGAAAATACAAAAGAGCGGAAGTTCCGCTTCCGGGCGGATGTAACATTGGAAGCCGTCCGATCGACCAGCATTTAAAGGGATTCCGCGCACTCGGTGCTGAGGTAAGCATCCGTCATGGCGCAATCGTGGCAAGTGCGGCAGATCTGCATGGAAGCCACATTTTCCTGGATATGGTTTCTGTTGGAGCCACCATCAACATCATGATGGCAGCTTCGATGGCAAGAGGAAATACAACGATTGAGAACGCAGCAAAAGAGCCGCACGTTGTCGATGTGGCGAACTTCCTGAACAGCATGGGAGCAAACATCAAAGGAGCAGGAACCGACGTGATCCGGATCAAGGGTGTCGATACCCTGCACGGAACCAGCTATGCGGTCGTACCGGATATGATCGAGGCAGGTACGTATATGTTTGCAGCAGCAGCCACAAAGGGCGATGTGCTGATTAAAAACGTGATTCCAAAGCATCTGGAAGCAACAACCGCAAAGCTCGAGGAGATTGGCTGCGACGTAGAAGAGTTTGACGATTCCATCCGTGTGAGCGCAAGCAAACGTCTGGGCAGAACACACGTAAAGACACAGCCGTATCCGGGCTATCCGACCGATATGCAGCCGCAGATCGCGGTTACACTGGCGCTGGCAAACGGTACGAGTATTGTAACAGAGAGTATTTTTGAAAATCGCTTTAAGTATGCGGATGAGCTGGCACGTATGGGCGCCTGTATTAAAGTAGAAGGCAACACGGCGATCATCGACGGCGTAGAGAAATTTACCGGAGCAGAGGTTTCCGCACCGGATCTTCGCGCCGGAGCAGCACTTGTTATTGCAGGTCTTGCAGCAGAGGGTGTTACCGTGGTGGATGATATTGTATACATTCTGCGCGGATACGAGGATTTCGACGGAAAGCTCCGCGGACTGGGCGCTGAGATTGAGCGTGTGAACAATGCGAAGGATATTCGGAAATTCCGGCTGAGAGCGTAAAAACAGCATAAAAGTAATTTTATTAAAAAAGAACGGTGCAATAAAAGGTATCGTTCTTTTATTTTACTTTATTGCGAAAAAATTGGCTTAAATTTTACTACTATTATTGTGAATTATTATTACCTGTGAACCTCACATGACTAAAGTCACGTGCTTCAGACCGCTTTAGGCGGCAGACAAAATATCGGCGGATACGCCTGTTTCTTAGATCTTGCGCGGATACGCGCTTCTTCCATGCCGGATACGGCAGGTCTCCACATAACAGGTAGTCCACGGTATATCTGCCTGTGTTTATGCTGCTTTACGCAGTTCCATTTCTGAAATCAGTTCTC